>VFQS010000306.1_pt1 | contig 59526 bp, 51 predicted proteins | sample 3512361 | NCBI WGS metagenome assembly VFQS01 (sample SAMN10412375, study PRJNA504923) | tailings metagenome | isolation source: Relicate 1 Philex TSF3 active mining | place: Philippines | reverse complement strand
CGCCCTTGACGATGGGATGCCAGACGCCGTCCGAGTTGCCTTCGATCTTCAGGCCGCGGATTTCGAGAAGGGTCTCGCCCTTGACGCGTTGCCGATCGCCTTTCATCGCTTCACTTTTCATCGCGGAGCCCGCTGGTCTTGTGGAGGAACCAGTCCACCACGAAATTGATCGCGACGGTGAGGAGCGCGATGGCGATGGCCGGGTAGAAGGGCGCCGGAATCCACGGGAACTTCGGCACGGGGAAGGTGATGAGCGTCTTGCTTTCCGCCACCATGGAGCCCCAGTCGGCGGTGGGCGGCTGGATGCCGACGCCGAGGAAGGACAACGCCGAGATGGTGAGGAAGACGAAGCAGAAGCGGAGCCCGAATTCGGTGATCATCGGCGGCAGGATGTTGGGCAGCACTTCCTTGAAGATGATCCAGCCCATCCGCTCGCCGCGCAGCTTGGCCGCCTCGACGTAGTCCATCACCACCACGTCGAGTGCCGTGGCGCGCGCCAGGCGGAAGACGCGGGTGGCATCGAGCAGCGCCAGGATGAAGATGAGGTTGATGATGCTCTTGCCGAAGACGGCGAGCAGCATCAGCGCGAAGATCAGCACGGGAATCGCCAGGAAGGCATCGACCACGCGCGAGACCGCCTGGTCGAGCCAGCCGCGCTTCAGCGCGGTGAGGACCCCCAGCGTTCCGCCGATGGCGAAGGACAGCAGCGTGGTGAGGAAGGCGATGCCGATGGTGTTGCGCGCGCCATAGATGAGGCGCGAGAACAGGTCGCGGCCGATCTGGTCGGTGCCGAGCCAGAAATCGGCGCCCGCCGGCTGGTAGGCCTTGCCCACCACCTCGGCCTCGCCAAAGGGCGCGATCAGGGGCGCGAAGACGGCGGCGATCACGTAGATCACGATGACGATCATGCCGAACCAGGCGCTGATGGGCGCGGTGGACAGCGTGCGCCGCGCACTCTGCCAGAAGGTTCTGCGGGCGCGGACGGTGCGGAGGTCGGGGGCTTGCGCGGTCATTTCGGGTGCAGCAATCGTGGATTGGTGATGATCGAAATGATGTCCGCCGACAGATTGAGCAGGATGTAGGTGGCCGCGAAGATCAGCGCGCAGGCCTGCACCACCGGCATGTTGCGGCTCGAGACCGAGTCGACCATCAATTGCCCGATGCCGGGATAGACGAAGACCACCTCGACCACCACCACGCCCACCACGAGATAGGCGAGGTTGAAGGCGATGACGGTTGCGATCGGCGCCCAGGCGTTGGGCAGCGCGTGCTTGACGATGGCCTCGCGCCGCGGAACGCCCTTGAGCTGCGCCATCTCCATGTAGGGGCTGGCCAGCAGGTTGATGAGCGCGGCCCTGGTCATGCGCATCATGTGCGCGACGATCACGAGGGTCAGCGTGATGGCGGGAAGTGCGGCGCGGTACATGTGCTCGACCAGCGTCGTCGCGTCGGACACGGTCGAGAGCGAATAGAACCACTTGTTCTTGATGGCGAAGAAGAACATCAGCAGATAGGCGATGAAGAACTCCGGCGTCGCGATCGTCGTCAGCGTCGTGGAGTTGACGATCCGGTCATACCAGCTGTTGCGGTAGAGCGCCGCGAGGATGCCGAGCACGAGGGACAGCGGCACCGCCACGATCGCCGTCATGATGGCGAGGAAGAAGGTGTTGTAGAGCCGGGGCGCGATGAGGTCCGTGACGCTCTGCTTGATCGAGCCGCCGAGGCCGGCATAGGAATAGCCGAAGTCGCCGGTCAGCACGCCGCCGATCCACTCGACGTAACGCACCGTGGCCGGACGATCGAGCCCGATCTCACGATTGAACGCGGCCACTGTCTCGGGCGTCGCGCCCTGGCCGAGAATGGCTTCCGCGAAGCCACCAGGCAGCAATTCGAGGGACGAGAAAATCACCACCGACACCACGAACAGAGTCAGCAGTCCCAGTCCCAAGCGCTGCAGAACGGTTTTCAGAACCGGATGCATGCCTCTCCCCTGAGCCTCTTGGCGGGCCCATGCTTTTGATAGTAGCAGAAGGCTCAGCCTTGCTACAGTGAAATGATAAGGGCCGGGCTGCGCTTGCGCAGTCCGGCCCCGACGGTTCTTCCGTCTTTTCCGTCACATGGTCACGAGTTAAACCACCAGCGCTCGGCGATGCGCATGCCGTCCAGCTGCCAGTTGGCCGCCACCTTGCCGTGGCCGAGGTTCTTCACATGCGCTTCCACGTAGGAGTTGAAGAGAATGTTCACCAGTCCACCATCGTCGTGGAGGATCTGCTGCATCTCGGCATACATGGCGGCGCGCTTGGCCTCGTCCGTCTCCGAGCGGGCGGCGACGAGCAGTTCGTTGAAGCGGGCGTTCTTCCAGAAGGTGTCGTTCCAGGCGGCGTCCGCGGCATAGGCCGTGGTCATCATCCAGTCGACGGTCGGGCGGCCGCTCCAGTAGGACGCGACGAAGGGCTTCTTCAGCCAGACATTGTCCCAGTAGCTGTCATCCGGCTCCTTGATGACGTTGATGTCGATGTTGCAGGCCTTGGCATGCTCCTTCCAGAGGATCGCCCCGTCCACCGCGCCCGCGAAGGCTGCGTCGGCCACCGAAAGATCGAACTTGAGGCTGTCGAGGCCGGCCTTCTTGAGATATTCCTTGGCCTTGTCCGGATTGTAGCTGTGGCGCGGCTGCGGATCGACGGCGAACTTCACAGTGGGGGCGATCGGGTTGTCGTTGCCCACCGCTCCGTGGCCCAGGAACACCTTCTCGAGCACGTCCTCGCGGTTGATCGAGTGCTTGATCGCAAGCCTGACGTTGACGTCGTCGAAGGGCTTCTGCGTGACGTTCATCACATAGATGTAATGGCCGTAGCCGGTGATCTCCTGGACGGTGAAATCCGGGTTCGACTTCAGCATGTCGAGGGTCTTGAGGTCGCAGCGGTCCATGTAGTGGATCTCGCCCGAGAGCAGCGCGTTGGTGCGCGCCGCCACGTCCTTGATCGACAGGAACTCGACGCGGTCGAACCAGCCCTTGCCCTGCTTGTGGTAGTTCTCGTTCTTGGTGAAGCTGGCGCGCACGCCGGGTTCGAACTTCTCGAGCTTGTAGGCGCCAGTGCGGATGCCCGATTCCCAGTCGACGGACCCGTCGTCCTTCTTCGGCATGATCGGCATGTGGTAGTCGGAGACGGTATAGGGGAAGTCGGCGTTGCCGCCCGTCAGCTCGAAGACGACCGTATCCGGCCCGTCCGCCTTCATCGAGACGATTTCCTTCAGCAGCGACTTCGCCGCCGACTTTGAATTCTCGCCCTGGTGATGCTTGAGCGAGGCCACCACGTCTTCCGCCGTCACCGGCTTGCCATTGTGGAAGGTGATGCCCTTGCGCACCTTGAACACCCACTTCTTCGCGCCATCCGCCGGCTCGAAGCTCTCGGCCACGTCGCCCACCACGTTGCCGTCGGCGTCGACCTCGGTCAGGCTGTTGGCGAGCGTGCCCCAAAGTGCCGTTCCGGTGAACTGGTCGGGATAGGTGCCGGGGTCCATCGAGTCCGTCGTGGCGCCGTGCCCCACGCCGATCTTGAGGGTGCCGCCCTTCTTGGGTTCCTGCGCATGGGCGGTGGAGAACATGTTGTTGGCGGCCGCGAGGCTCACGCCCGAGGCCAGCGCGAGCTGGGTGAATTCGCGCCGCGTGATGCGGCCGCGCACGGCCTGCTTCAGCGCAGCGTCGAGTTTGCTGTGGGTGTCATTCATTCTCTGTCTCCCTGGCCGGTTTTTCCGGCTGATAGTTTCCCCTGAGCCGGCCGGGCCGGCCACTCTCGCGGCATGGGCGAGCCCACCCTTCTTCTGCCGTGCCATGAATGGAATTTGTGGCACAGGCGGGGGTTGACGCCGCTTTACCTGATGAGGTTGTCACGACAAAAAGACCCCGTCAACGAGGTTGACGGGGTCTGGAACCACAACTTTCCTTAATGTGTCAGGCTCAGGCCATCCACCAGCGCTCATACATGAAGCCGCCGTCGTGATCGAAGTCCGAGTTGAACTCGGCATGGCCGATCTTGGTGGAGAGCGCGCCAACGTAGTTGTTGAACATCAGCACGATCTGGCCGCCGTCGTCGTGGACGAGCTGCTGGCACTCGGCATACATGGCCTGGCGCTTGGCCTCGTCCGTCTCGGCGCGGGCCGCGACGAGCAGTTCGTTGAAGCGCGGGTTCTTCCAGCGCGTGTCGTTCCAGGCGGCGTCCGCCGCGAGCGAGATCGACAGGAAGGCGTCCGCCGTGGGGCGGCCGCCCCAGTAGCACAGGCTCCAGGCCTTCTTGAGCCAGACATTGTCCCAGTAGCTGTCGTTCGGCTCGCGCACGACGTTGATCTCGATGCCCGCCGCCCGGGCGTGGTCCGCCATCAGCAGCGCGGCGTCGACGCCGCCGGGGAAGGCCGCGTCCGAGGCCGAGAGATCGACCTTGAGGTTCTCGTAGCCGGCCTTCTTCAGCAGCGACTTCGCCTTCTCCGGGTCATAGGAATAGACCGGCTCCGGCTGGATGCCGTACTTGAGCGACGGCGAGAGCGGGTTGTCGTTACCGGGCGAGCCGTAGCCGTAGACGATCTTGTCCACCAGGTCCTGGCGGTTGATCGCCCACTTGATCGCCTGGCGCACCTCGAGCTTGTCGAAGGGGGCGGCGTCGCAATGCATCGGCGCGGTGTAATGCGCGAAGCCCGAGACGTTGTAGAGCTCGGTTTCAGGCGCGTTCTTCACCATGTCGATGGTCTTGACGTCGGCGCGGTCGATGTAGTGCACCTCGCCCGAGAGATAGGCGTTGGTGCGCGCCGCCACGTCGATGATCGACAGCACCTCGATGCCGTCGAACCAGGTCGTGCCGAAGTAGTTGGGGTTGCGCTCGCCGATGAGCTTGACGCCCGGCTCGAAGGACTTGAGCACATAGGGGCCGGCGCCGATGCCCTTCTCCCACTGGATCTTGCCGCCCTCGGAGGGGTACATGGACAGGTGGTAGTCGGAGAGCAGATAGGGGAAGTCGGCGTTGCCGCCGGAGAGCTCGAAGACCACCGTCTCGGGGCCGTCCGCCTTGACGGCGGTCACGTTCGAGAGAACGCCCTTGGCCGGCGACTTGGAGTCGGGGCCGATGTGGTAGTTGATGGTGGCCACCACGTCATCGGCGGTCAGCGTCTTGCCGTTGTGGAAGGTGATGCCCTTGCGGAGCTTGAAGATCCACTTCTTGGCGCCGTCGGCCGGCTCGAAGCTTTCCGCGACGTGCGGGACGACTTCGTTCTTCTGGTTGATCTGGACGAGCGGGGCGCCCATCACCGACTTGCCCCAGGCGAAGGTGAAGCCGTTGGACCAGGTGGCGGGGTCGAGCGAGTCGGTCGTCTGGCCATGGCCAACGGCGGCCTTGAACACGCCGCCCTTCTTGGGCTCGGCGCGGGCGGCGGTGGCGAACAGCGCGTTGGCGGCGGCCAGCGTCATGCCGGAGGCCAGGGCGAACTGCATGAAGTCACGGCGGGACAGCTTGCCCAGCCCAACGGCCTTCTGAGCGGCCTTCATCTTCATTTCGAACTCGGTCATTCGTCTCTCTCCTTAAGGGACCGTCTGTCTGCGGCTGGGACATCACGCTCGGAGAGCCCGGGCGGCGGCCTGTCGGCCACGTCCGGCTTTGTTTCCTCCCGCCTGTTCCTGTACCGTTCTTTTTTTGCTTGGGGCTCCTCGCCCGGATTGCGCGAAACTGTCACGGAGAATTCCCTCCGTCAATGACACTCTCGTGACGTGGGGGTGAATAGAACTCACATTTGGACGGGAGAATGCCGAAAATGCGGCCTGGCCGGCCGGGATCAGGGCGCCAGGTCGCCGGGCTTGATGCGGTAGGTGGTGGAACAGAACTCGCAGGTCACGGCGATTTCGCCGTTGTCCACCATGTCCTCCTGGTCCTCGGCGGGAAAGCGCGCCAGCATCCGCGTGATCGCGTCCTGCGAGCAGCTGCAATAGCGCGCCAGCGGCGTGGCCGGATACACGGTGACGCCGTCCTCGTGGTAGAGACGGTAGAGCAGCTCCTCCGCCGACAACTGCGGGTCGAGCAGCTCATGGGCCTCCGCCGTGTCGAGCAGCAGGCGGGCCTTCACCCAGTCGTCATGCTCCTGGGGCGCGGCATCCGCCCCTTCGGGCGCATCGCCCGAATGGGTGGGAAGCGGGCTCGCCCCACCTTCGCGCGGCAGGTGCTGCACCATGACGGCGCCCGCCCGCCAGCTTTCGCCCGTGCTGCCGCGCTGCATGAGCGGGCCCGCCGCCATGCGGATGCGCGTGGGGATCTGCTCCGATTTCTCGAAATAGCCGTGCGCCGCCGCCGTCAGGTCATCGCCGTCCAGCGGCACGATGCCCTGGTAGCGCTCCATGTCGGGCCCCTGGTCCACCGTCATCGCGAGATAGCCCTTGCCCAGCAGATCGGCCTGCGACGGGTTCGCCAGCGCCGCCACGCGCGCCCGGTCGAAGCGGGCGTAGCCCCTGATCCGGCCGGGCGCCACGTAATCGGCGACGATCATGTCCACCGGACCGTCGGTCTTGGTCTGCAGGATGAACTTGCCGTCGAACTTCAGCATCGCGCCAAGCATGGCGGCGAGCGACACGGCCTCCGCCAGCACCGCGGAGACCGCGGGCGGATAATCGTGCCGGTGCAGGATGTCGTCGACCGCCGCGCCCAGCCGCACGAGCCTTCCGCGCACGCCCAGCGGCTTGATCTCGAAGGGCAGGACGAGGTCTTCGCCCGGGAGTGCGGCCTCGGCCATCATGCACCGAGGCAATGCAGCAGGATGCTCTTCTGGACGTGCAGGCGGTTCTCCGCCTCATCGAAGATGAGCGAGTTGCGCCCGTCCATCACCTCGTCCGTCACCTCCTCGCCGCGGTGGGCGGGCAGGCAGTGCATGAACTTGGCGTCCGGCCTGGCGCGGCGCATGAGGTCGGCGTTGACCTGATAGGGCTTCAGCAGATTGTGCCGGCTGGCCGCATCGGTGTCATGCATGGAGACCCAGGCATCGGTGATGACGCAGTCCGCGCCCTCGACCGCCTCTTGCGGCGAGACCGTGACGCTCACATCCGCGCCCTGCGCGCGCGCCCAGTCCAGCACCTCGGCCGCGGGGGCGAGTTCCTTCGGCGCGCCGATCCTGAGCTTTCCGCCGAGCCGCCCCACGGCATGAATCCAGGAGGCGGCGACATTGTTGCCGTCGCCCACCCAGCTCACGGTGAGGTCCTTCAGCGGGGCCACATGTTCCTCCAGCGTCATGACGTCGGCCATGACCTGGCAGGGATGCGTCAGGTTGGTGAGGCCGTTGATGACCGGAACGGTGGCCGAGGCGGCGAGTTCCGTGAGGTTCGAATGGCGCGCCGCGCGGATCATGATGGCATCGACATAGCGCGAGAGCACGCGCGCCGTGTCGGGAATGGTCTCGCCGCGGCCGAGCTGCATGTCATTGGAGGAGAGCACCAGCGTCTCGCCGCCGAGCTGCCGCATGCCCACCTCGAAGGAGACGCGCGTGCGGGTGGACGGGCGCTCGAAGATCAGCGCCAGCATGCGGCCCTTCAAGGGCTCGTCGGTCTCGCGCAGGCCCTTGGGCCAGCCTTGGCGCGCGTCCTTCATGGCGCGGGCACGCGTGATGATGCCGTTCAGCGTCACGGCGTCGAAATCGGAAATGTCGAGGAAGTGCTTCGGGCTTGTCATGTCGGGTTCCGTCCTTAACCGGCGGCCTTGGCCTCGAGCGCGCGGCAGGCGCGGTCAAGCTTGTCCACGGCCTCCGCGATGTCGGCGTCGGTGACGACCAGCGGCGGCAGGAGGCGCACCACATTGTCGCCCGCGCCGATGGTGAGCAGGTGCTGGTCGAGGGCGGCGGCCTGCAGCGCGGTGTTCGGCACCTTGCACTTGATGCCCACCATGAGGCCCTGCCCGCGCACCTCCTCGATGATCGCGGGATGAGTGTCCTTCAGCGCCGCAAGCTTCTGCTTGAGCGTGAGGGCGCGCTGCTGCACGCCCTCGAGGAAGCCGGGCGCAAGGATGACGTCCAGCACGGCATTCGCCACGGCGGTGCCGAGCGGGTTGCCGCCGAAGGTCGATCCATGTGTGCCCGCCGTCATGCCGACCGCCGCCTTCTCGGTCGCGAGGCAGGCGCCGATGGGGAAGCCGCCGCCGATGCCCTTGGCGATGGCCATGATGTCCGGCGTCACACCCGACCATTCATGCGCGAAGAGTTTCCCCGTGCGGCCGATCCCGGTCTGCACCTCGTCGAAGATCAGCAGGATGCCATGCGCGTCGCACAACTCGCGCAGGCCCTTCAGGCACTGCGGCGGCACCGGGCGGATGCCGCCCTCGCCCTGCACGGGCTCGATCAGGATGCCCGCCGTCTCCGGCCCGATGGCGGCCTTCAGCGCCTCATGGTCGCCGAAGGGCACCTGGTCGAAGCCCTCGACCTTGGGGCCGAAGCCTTCGAGGTATTTCGCCTGGCCGCCGGCCGCGATGGTGGCCAGCGTGCGGCCATGAAAGGCGCCCTCGAAGGTGATGAGGCGGAATTTCTCCGGGTGCCCGCTGGCCGCGTGATACTTGCGCGCCATCTTGATCGCGCATTCCAGCGCTTCCGCACCCGAATTGGTGAAGAACACCGTGTCCGCGAAGGTGGCATCGATCAGGCGCTGCGCCAGCTTCTCCTGGCCCGGCATCTGGTAGAGGTTCGATGTGTGCCAGATCTTCTTGGCCTGTTCGGTCAGCGCCTCGACCAGGTGCGGGTGGCAATGGCCGCAGCTCGTCACCGCGACGCCCGCGCCGAAATCGAGGTAGCTTTCCCCGTCCGGCGTGAACACGCGCACCCCTTCGCCCCGCTCGAAAGACACTTTCGCTCTGGCATAGGTCGGCAGGACGGGAGAGATCATGGCAAAACCTTGTCTGTGGAAATCAAAAGGCGCCCGCCGGAAATTGGAGGGCGCCTCTGATCGAATTCCATATAAGTCCATGATCGCCAAGGGTCAATCATGCCCTTCGGCGGCAATGATTCACGCGATGCCCTGCCGTGATTCACGGTTTTCCACACTGAGTCAAAACAGCGCATGGACCCCCGATTCGCGGGGCTGATAAGGTTTCGTTAACCAAGGGCCAGACGCGGGAAACTGGGGAAAACAGACCTGATTCCGGCTCGGAAGGTTGCGGGTGAGTCACCGCGTATAGTAGGCTCATGCCGACAAGCTACGAGATGTAGCGCTTAACTGTCAGTATGGTGGATGAACGCGCCGGAACGGAAATGGTCCGGCGGTGTATGAAGGATTCCGTTGGTGGAAGAGCAGGAAATCAATCTAGGAGGGGCAAAATTGTCCTGGACAGATGAGCGCGTCGAGCTTCTCAAGAAGCTCTGGACGGAAGGCCTGAGCGCCAGCCAGATCGCCGGACGGTTGGGGGCGGGCGTCACCCGCAATGCCGTGATCGGTAAGGTCCACCGTCTCAACCTTTCGGGCCGGGTGCAGCAGCAGCGCGCCGCGCAGCCGCGCCAGCCCCGCAAGCAGCGCGAGCCGAGCCTGGCGCCGCGCGCCGGCGGCAGCGCAGGTGGCGGCGGAGGCGGCGGCGGCGGCATGCCGAGCCTGCCCACGGCCGGCACCTCCGCCCTGAAGCCCATGATGCGCGCGGACCTGCACATCCGCCCCGCCGCCCTGCCGGAGCCGCAGCCGCTGCGCCTCGTCGACCAGGCGAGGGATGGCCGCGTCACGATCCTCCATCTCTCCGACAAGACCTGCAAATGGCCGATCGGCGATCCAGGCAGCGAGGAGTTCTGCTTCTGCGGCCACGGCCCCCGCGATGGATCGCCCTATTGCGAGTATCACGCGCGGCTGGCCTACCAGCCGATCCAGGACCGGCGGAACCGCAAGGTGGCCTTCGGGTGAAAACGGAAAGGCCCTCCCGCGAGGGCCTTTTTTGTTTGGGTGCGCCGATCGCATCCCATGTCTCCGCCACCCCGGCGCAGGCCGGGCCAGGATGACCTACCGCCCGAACCGCTCGTCGAACGCATAGCCCATGCCGCGCACGGTGCGGATGGGGTCGAGCTCGCGGCCGCGGCTCAGCGATTTGCGCAGGCGGCCCACATGGACGTCCACCGTGCGCTCATCCACATAGACGTCATGGCCCCACACGGTGTCGAGCAGCTGCGCGCGGGAATAGACGCGGCCGGGGTTCTGCATCAAATGTTCGAGCAGGCGGAACTCGGTGGGCGAGAGATTGATGTCGCGCGGACCCCGCGTCACCCGGCGGGTGCGGCGGTCGAGCGAAAGCTCGCCCGCCTTCAGCTGGTCGGCCACCGCGTCGGGGTTGATGCGGCGCAGGATGGTGCGGATGCGCGCCAGAAGCTCCGGCACGGAGAAGGGCTTCACCATGTAGTCGTCCGCGCCCGTGGCAAGCCCCCTCACCCGCTCCGCCTCCTCGCTGCGCGCGGTGAGCATGATGATCGGGATGTCGCGGGTCTCCGGCTTCGCCCGCAACAGGCGGCAGACCTCGATCCCCGATATGCCGGGCAGCATCCAGTCCAGCAGGAGGAGGTCGGGGCGCTCCTCGCCGATCAGGCGCATCACCTCCTCGCCCTGATCCGTGTGGCGCACGCGGTAGCCCTCGGCCTCGAGATTGTAGCTGAGCAGGATCTGGATCGGCTCCTCGTCCTCGACGACCAGAATGGAGGCGCTCATGGCTCACTCGTCCGAAGGATTGATGCCTTCGACGCGGAGGGAGGCCGTCACGTCCCTCTTGGGGCGGCCCTCGGCCAGAGGCTTGCCGTGCACGAGATAGTGGATGTTCTCGGCGATGTTGGTGGCGTGGTCGCCGATGCGCTCCATGTTCTTGGCGCCGAACAGCAGGTGGGTGCACAGGCTGATGTTGCGCGGGTCCTCCATCATGTAGGTGAGGAGCTCGCGGAAGATCGAGTTGTAGAGAGCGTCCAGCTCCTCGTCCGAGCGCCACACCTGGAGCGCCATGCCGGCATCGACGCGCGAATAGGCGTCGAGGATGGTCTTGAGCTCCTGCTGCGCGAGCCTGCCCATGCGGGTGACGCCGGCCATCAGCTTGCGCGGCAGCTGGTCCGACATGGCATGGGTGCGCTTCGCCGTGTTCTTGGCGAGATCGCCGATGCGCTCGAGGTCCGAGGCGACGCGGATCGCCACCATGATCTCGCGCAGGTCGCGCGCCATGGGCTGGCGCTTGGCGATGGTGAGGATCGCCTTCTCCTCGATCTGGTGCTCCAGCACGTCCACCTTCTCGTCGTTCTGGATGACGCGGTCGGCGAGTGCGGTGTCCCGGCGCTGCAGCGCGTCGATGGCGTCGTCGAGCTGCTGCTCGACCAGGCCCCCCATCTGCGCCAGCATGGTCTTCAGCTGTGCGAGGTCTTCGTCATAGGCCCTGACGATGTGGTCCGACATGTCTCAACTCTCCCGATGGCTCAGCCGAAGCGGCCCGTGATGTAGTCCTGCGTGCGCTTTTCCTGGGGCGCGGTGAACATCTCGTCGGTGTCGCCGTATTCGACGAGCGTGCCGAGATGGAAGAAGGCGGTGAGCTGCGAGACGCGCGCCGCCTGCTGCATGGAATGGGTGACGATCACGATGCAGTAGTTCTGGCGCAGCTCGGCGATGAGCTCCTCGATGCGCGCCGTGGCGATGGGGTCCAGCGCCGAGCACGGCTCGTCCATCAGGATCACCTCGGGGTTCACCGCGATGGCGCGTGCGATGCACAGGCGCTGCTGCTGGCCGCCCGACAGGCTGGTGCCGGAGTGGGCGAGACGGTCCTTCACCTCCTCCCACAGCCCCGCCTTGCGCAGGCTCTTCTCCACGATCACGTCGATCTCCGCCTTGCCGCGCGCCATGCCGTGGATGCGCGGGCCATAGGCCACGTTCTCGTAGATCGACTTGGGGAAGGGGTTCGGCTTCTGGAACACCATCCCTACGCGGGCGCGCAGCTGCACCACGTCCAGCTTGGAGTCGTAGATGTCATTCCCGTCGATCACGATGTTGCCGGCCACCCGGCAGGAGGGGATCGTGTCGTTCATGCGGTTGATGGCGCGCAGGAAGGTGGACTTGCCGCAGCCCGACGGCCCGATGAAGGCCGAGACGGCGCGGTCCGGAATGTCGATCGACAGCTTCCGGATGGCGTGCTTCTCGCCATAGAAGACGTCGACGTCCTTGGCGGAGATCTTCACGGGGCGCTCCGCCATGACGCGCGGGGAGGCCGGGGTGATCAGGGTCTGGAAGGGAACGGGGGCGTTCATGTCATGCATTCCTGTTGGGCTACCAGCGGCGCTCGAAGCGTCTGCGGAGATAGATGGCGAAGGCGTTGAGGGCGAAGAGCACGACCAGCAGCACGATGATGGCGGCGGCCGTCTTGGACTGGAAGGCGACTTCGGGCAGGTCCGACCACAGGAAGACCTGCACCGGCAGCGCGGTTGCCGCGTCGGTGAAGCCTCCGGGCACGTCGGCGATGAAGGCCACCATGCCGATCATCAGCAGCGGCGCCGTCTCGCCGAAGGCGCGGGCCAATCCTAAGATGGTGCCGGTCATGATGCCGGGCAGCGCCAGGGGCAGCACGTGGTGGAACACCGCCTGCTGGTGCGAGGCGCCGACACCGAGGGCCGCTTCCGTGATCGACGGCGGCACGGCTTTGAGCGCCGCGCGCGCCGCGATGATGATGGTGGGCAGCACGAGCAGCGCCAGCACCAGCCCGCCCACGAGCGGGGCCGAGCGCGGCAGGCCGAAGAAGTTGAGGAACACCGCGAGACCCAGAAGGCCGAAGATGATGGAGGGCACGGCGGCGAGGTTGTTGATGTTCACCTCGATCAGGTCCGTCCAGCGGTTCTTGGGCGCGAACTGCTCGAGGTAGACGGCGGCGGCGATGCCGAGCGGCAGCGCCAGCGCCAGCGCAACGGCAACCGTGAGCAGCGAGCCCACCAGCGCGCCGCGGATGCCCGCGAGTTCCGGCTCGCGCGAGTCGCCCGCGGTGAAGAAGCGCCAGGCGAAGCCCTTTTCAATCCGGCCCTCGGCGTCGAGCCGGTCGAGCCACAAGGCCTGGCGGTCGTCGATGCGGCGGTTCACCTCCGGCACGGTGAAGCTGACGAGGTCCCATGTTCCGGGCGCCAGCAACGGCAAGGCGGGATCGACGGTGCCCAGCGCCTCCGCCGTCACATAGCCGCTCTCGACCTTGGTGACGCGCAGCGCGCCGCCCGCGAAGCGCACCACTTCGCCCGTCTCGAGGCCCAGCGGCTGTTCCGCCGTCTCACCCGTCAGCAGGACGCCCTCCTCGCCGTCGAGCGGCGCGAGGCGCAGCGCGGCGGTGCCGGGGCGCGTGGTGACGTCCGTCTGCATGCCCTTGAAGAACAGATCGGCGTCGTCCGACAGCAGCGCCGGCAAGGTCACGGTCTTGCCGATGAGCGAAGGGTCGGCCACCACCATGTCGCGGAGGTCGTCCGCCGCACCGGTGGAGAGCAGGCCGTTCAGCGCCTTCTTCTCGGCCCTGCCCTTCACCTCGGGGAAAAGGGCGCGGAAGGCGGTCTTCACCATCTTGTCATAGTCGGCGGCGGCGGGCTTCGCGGGGTCCACCTCCTGGGCGTCCACCGTCACATCGAGGCGGACCGTGTGCTCGGTGAAGGCGGGAAGGCCCTTCACCACCGTGTCGGCCAGCAGGAAGGCGAGGAACAGCGCGGTGAGCGCCAGCGCGCCGGCCCCGTAGGCGCGGAAGCGCCGTTCCGCCGCGTAGCGTTTGCGAACGAAGTCGCTGCGGAGCTCAGTCATACTGTTCCCGGTATTTCTGCACGATGCGGAGTGCGATGTAGTTGAGGACGAGGGTGAAGAAGAAGAGCACGAAGCCCAGCGCGAAGGCGGAGAGCGTCTTGGGCGAGTTGAACTCCTGGTCGCCCACCAGCAGCGTGGCGATCTGCACCGTGATGGTGGTGACGGCGGCCAGCGGATTGGCCGTGAGGTTGGCGGCGAGCCCCGCCGCCATGACGACGATCATCGTCTCGCCCACGGCGCGCGAGATCGCCAGCATGAAGGCGGAGACGATGCCGGGAAGGGCGGCGGGGATCACCACGCGCTTGATCGTCTCGGACTTGGTGGCGCCCATCGCATAGGAGCCGTCACGCAGCGACTGCGGCACGGCGTTGATGATGTCGTCCGACAGCGAGGAGATGAGCGGCACGATCATCATGCCCATCACGAGGCCGGCGGCCAGCGCCGACTCGGAGGCGACGTCGAGCCCGGCGGATTCACCAAGCCGGCGGATCAGCGGGGCAACGGTGAGGGCCGCGAAGAAGCCGAGCACCACGGTGGGGATGCCGGCGAGGATTTCGAGAACCGGCTTCAGCACGCCCCGGAGCCGGGGCGAGGCATATTCCGCCATGTAGATCGCCGAGAGGAGCCCCAGGGGCCCGGCCACCGCGATGGCGATGACGGTGATCAGCATCGTGCCGCCGAGCAGCGGAATGATGCCGAAGGAGGCGGGCGTGCCGGTGGGCGACCAGTGGGTGCCGAACAGGAATTCCACAGGCGAGACGGAGCGGAAGAAGACCAGCGTCTCGAACACCACCGAGAAGACGATGCCGATGGTGGTGAGAACCGCCACCGCCGAACAGGCGATCAGCACCGCCATCACCACCCGCTCGAAGGCGTTGCGGGCGCGGAAGTCCAGGCTGGCGCGGCCATAGAGCGGCAGGGCCGCGAAGGATGCCCCGAGCACCGCCGCGGCGGGCGTCACGGGAGACTGGACACCGAAGGCCAGCGCCGCCGCGATCGCCAGCGCAAGCCCGCCGAGCAGCGCGCCCGCGCCGGTGAGGAGCCCGTGATATTGGGGCAGCGAGTGGAGCCTGCCGCCCGAGGCGGTTTCAATCCCCACGGCGCGCCGGCTGCCTGCCGCATAGGCTGCGGCGGCCATCAGCACCACCAGCAATACCGTCCAGAGAAACATGTGGGCCCGATCCTTCGTCCGTCCTGAAAAAAGTCAGGACCAGGGGGCCGGTTCATCCGCGGTCCCCCCGATCCCTTCACGAGTGCGATTACTTCAGCTCGTCACCCTTGAGGGTCTCGAGCGTGTCGGCAATCGCACGGGTCTTCTCAGCCTCTTCGCCCGGAAGGGTCACGAGACCCTTCTCGGAGAGATAGCCATCCTCGCCAAGCGCCTTGTCGGAGACGTATTCGGCGATGAACTCCTGCATGCCGGGGATCACCCCCACATGCTGCTTCTTGGCATAGACGTAGAGCGGGCGGGCGACCTTGTAGGACCCGTCGGCGATCGACTCGTAGGAGGCCTTCACGCCGTCCACGGCCACGTCCTTGATGACGGCGGCGTTCTCTTCGAGGAAGGAGAAGCCGAAAATGCCGAGCGCCTTCGGGTTGGCCTGCAACTTCTGGACGATCAGGTTGTCGTTCTCGCCGGCTTCCACATAGGCGCCGTCCTCGCGCATCGCCTTCCAAACCTTCTCGAAGGCCTTGGCGTCGGACTTCTTGAGGGCCTCGAGGCTCTCGAACTTCGCAGCACCGGCTTCCATCACCAGTTCCATGAAGCTGTCACGCGTGCCGGAGGTGGGCGGCGGGCCCAGCACCTCGATCTTCACGTTGGGAAGCGAGGGGTCGATGTCGCTCCAGTTCTTGTAGGGGTTCGGAACGAGCTTGCCGTCCTTGTCCGGCACCTCCTTGGCCAGCGCCATGAAGACCTGCTGCTTGGTGAGGGAAACGTCCGGGGCATCCTTCGACTGGGCGATGGAGAGGCCGTCGAAGCCCACCTTGATCTCGATGACCTCGGTCACGCCGTTCTTGGCGCAATCATCGAACTCGCTTTTCTTGATGCGGCGCGAGGCGTTGGTGAAGTCCGGCGTGTCCTCGCCGATCCCGGCGCAGAACAGCTTCATGCCGCCGCCCGTGCCGGTGGACTCGACCACGGGGGTCTTCATGCCGGACGCCTTGCCGAACTGCTCGGCCGCGGCGGTGGTGAAGGGATAGACCGTCGAGGAGCCGACGATGCGGATCTGGTCGCGCGCGGCAAGGGCCGGAACGGCGGTGAGGGCCACGAGGCTGGCGGCGAGGAGGAAGCGTTTCATGTCTGGTGTCTCCTGTTTGGGGCAGGCGGAAACTATGAGGGTCACAAAACGCTTATGTGACTGCCAGATCACACTTTTATGACGATATAAGACTCTGACATCATTGAGGCTTAAGCGGAAGCCTGACGGAGAACTCGCTCCCCTTGCCGAGTTCCGAGGCGATGGTGAGCCGCCCGCGGTGGCGGTTGACGATGTGCTTGACGATGGCGAGGCCCAGCCCCGTTCCCCCGCGCGAGCGGCTCTCCTGCACATTGACCCGGTAGAAGCGTTCGGTGAGGCGCGGGATATGCTCGGGCGCGATGCCGGGTCCATGGTCGCGGACGGCGATCTCGGCCCACGGCCCATCCCGCCTGAGCACGATCTCCACCAGCTTGCCGGAGCTTCCGTATTTGAGGGCGTTCTCCGCCAGGTTCTGGACGACCTGCACGAGCTCGTCCCGGCTCCCTGCCACCATCAGCGGGCCCTCGCCCCGGAGCGTGATCTCGCAGCCGAGTTCCCGCGCCATGCCGCAGAACACGTCGCGCACATGGGTTGCGACCTGGGCGAGATCCACCACGTCCTGCGGCTTCACATGCTCGTTCATCTCGATGCGGGAGAGGGAGAGCAGGTCGTCGATCAGCCGCCGCATGCGGTCCGCCTGGCTGCGCATCAGGCCGAGGAATTTCGCCTGCGCCTTCTCGTCGTTCTTCGCGGCGCCCATGATGGTTTCGAGGAAGCCCGAAAGGGCGGTGAGCGGCGTGCGGAGCTCATGGCTGGCATTGGCCACGAAATCGGCGCGCATGCGCTCGATCTGCTGCTCGCGCGTCAGGTCGCGGAACACCACGAGCGCGCCCTTGCCTTCGCCCAGCGGCGAGACATGGGCGAGGAAGCTCCGCGCCACGGGCACGCGGACGTCATACTCCACGCTCATCGGCCCTTCCCCGGCGGCGGCGGCCGTCACCGCCGCGAGCAGCGCGGGGTTGCGGATCGAGGCGGAGAGGTGGCGGCCTTCCGTGTCGGCCTCCAGCACCTCATGGGCCTGCGCATTGGCATGCAGCACCTGCAGGCGCGCATCCACCAGGAGGGCGGGATCGGGAGCCGCCCTGATCACATCCGCCACGGAGGCGACGGGCGGCTGCGGCGGCCGCGCCGTTTCCGTTCGGGCTTCCTCTTGCACTGGCGGCGGCGCGTTCCGGCTGAAGGGCCACATGATCTGTATCAATGGACGGAGGAGCTGCATTGCTGCAGGATTAGGCACTTCATATGACAGATTCACCTGCGGGAGCATAGGGACCATGAACAGCCTGCCCTTCGACACGGAGATGCTGCGGCACCTGGCGGAACAGGCCGAACAGTCCGAAGCGTGGGACCCCGCCTGGCCCCTCGCCCGCCAGCGCCAGGCCTGGGAGGCGCAATGCCGCCTCGCCCGCGCGCGCAGGCCCGCCCGGCTGATGGTGGAGGACCTCGAGGTCGACGGCATCCACCTCCGGATCTACCGCCCGCCCGGCGAGGACCCGAAGCCCGGCCTTCTCCACGCCCATGGCGGCGGCTGGACCATGGGCTCCTGCGAAACGCATGACGACCTCTGCGCCGAAATCGCGGATGCGGCGGATGTGGTTGTCGTCTGCTTCGACTACCGGCTTGCCCCCGAACACCCGCACCCCGCCCAGATCGAGGATGCGAGGACGGTGCTGGACTGGATGCGCAGTTCCGGCCGCGCCATCGGCATCGACCCCACCCACATCATCGCCAGCGGCGACAGCGCGGGCGGCCAGGTGGCCGCGGGGCTCGCCCTGGCGCTGAAGCGGGACGGCGCCCCGCCGCTGCGCGGCCTCGTGCTCATCAACCCCGCGCTCGGGGCCGACATGGAGACAGAATCCTACCGCCGCCACGCCACGTCCCCCACGCTGAGCCGCGCGGAAATGCAGGACTGCCTCGCCGCATTGCTGGGCCCCGAGGGCGGCGCCAGCTGGCGCGACCCGCTGGCCCTGCCGAACCTTGCCCCGGACGTCTCCGGCCTGCCGCCCTGCTTCATCACCGTGGCGGGCCATGATCCACTGCGCGACGACGGCGTGATCTTCGCCGGGAAGCTGAAGGACGCATGCGTTCCCGTGGTGCTGCGGGAGGAACCCACCCTCGCCCACTCCTACTGGCGCGCCCGGCACCACAGCAAGGCCGCCATGGCGGGCATGAAGGCCATCGTCGAAGCCGTGCGGCACCTCGGCCACGAAGGCTTCCTGCCGGATTAACTGCGGCCGGCGAAGGCTTTTTTGGCCGTCACCCCGGCGAAGGCCGGGGTCCAGCTCCGGGCGTGTACCACGTGGAAAGACAGCTGGATTCCGGCCTTCGCCGGAATGACGGATTCTAGCCGTACTGCACGCCCGGCAGCACGCAGAGCATCTCGAACAAGAAGTTCGCCCCGATCAGCGCCGTGTTGCCCACGGGGTCGAGCGGAGGAGAGACTTCCACGAGATCGCCGCCCACCAGGTTGAGGCCGCGGCAGCCGCGGATGATCTCGAGCGCCTGCCATGTCGAAAGCCCGCCCACCTCCACAGTCCCCGTGCCCGGCGCGAAGGCGGGGTCGAGGCTGTCGATGTCATAGCTGAGGTAGACCGGATGATCGCCGATCCTGGCGCGCACCTCCTCCATCAGGGGAGCGAGCGACTTGTACCAGCATTGCTCGGCCTCGATGACGGTGAAGCCCTGCTTGCGCGGCCAGTCGAAATCTTCCGGGCTGTAGCCAGAGCCGCGCAGGCCGATCTGGTAGACCTTGTCGCAGGCGAGCAGCCCTTCCTCCACCGCGCGGCGGAAGGGGGTGCCGTGGGCGATCTTCTCGCCGAACATCTCGTCGTTGATGTCGGCATGGGCATCCACATGGATCAGCGCCACGGGGCCGTGCTTCTTCTTCATGGCGCGGAGGATGGGAAGCGTCAGCGTGTGGTCGCCGCCCAGGGTGAGGGGCGTGCAATCATGGGCGAGGATCGCGTCATAGTGCTTCTCGATGATGCCCACCGTCTTCTTCAGGTCGAAGGTGTTGATCGGCACGTCGCCTATGTCCGCCACCTGAAGGGACTCGAAGGGCTTGGCGCGGGTCGCCATGTTGTAGGGGCGGATCATGCAGGACTCGGCCCTGATCTGCCGGGGCCCGTGGCGCGTGCCCGAACGGTTGGAGGAGCCGATGTCGATCGGCACGCCGACGAAGCAGACGTCCAGGCCCTCGGCGGTGGCCTGGGTGGGCAGCCGCATCATGCTGGCGGGCCCGGCGAAGCGGGGCATCTCGTTGCCGCCGAGCGGCTGGTTGAATGTGCGTCCGGTCATGTTGCGATTCCACTGCTTGGGTGGAACCCATCATAGGGCGGATGGCATGGGAAGGAAAAGATGCGCTCAGGCGCCGGCCTGCGGCTTTGCTTTCGATGTGCCGCCTTGTAACGTGGCGGCCACGGGATTCTGTCCGACGTCACACAGCGGAAACATGGCCGACGCGATCGAGAGAAAATATGCCCATCTGGAAGACCCCGGCATGCGGGACTTCCTCATCGCGGGCGAGCGCTTTTACCCGCCGGACGCGGTGAACTTCACCATGGCGGAGCAGCGGGCCTTCTACGACCGCTATTGCGCCCATTTCCGGAAACCCCGGCCGGACAGCGTCGTGGCGGAGGACGTGGCCTATGGCGGGGTGCCCTGCCGGCACTACCGGGGGCGTGATGCGAAAGGCGCGCCCGTGATGCTCTATCTCCACGGCGGCGGCTTCGTGCTGGGCGGGCTCGACAGCCATGACGACGTGACGGCGGAGATCTGCGATGCCGCCGGGATCGATGTGGTGGCGGTGGATTACCGGCTCGCCCCCGAACACCCCTTCCCCGCCGCCTTCGAGGACGGCTGGGCGGTACTGACGGCGCTGGCGCGGACCCACGCGGAGATCATCATCGGCGGCGACAGCGCGGGCGGGAACCTCGCCGCCGCCCTGGCGCTCAAGGCCCGCGACGCGGGCGGGCCGACGCTCAGGGGTCAGGTGCTGATCTACCCTGGCCTCGGCGGCGACATGACGCGCGGCTCCTATGTGGCGCAAGCCCATGCGCCGGGGCTCTCGACCAGCGACGTAGCCTATTACCGTGACGTCTACCGGGGCGGGGGCAGCAGATATGCCGAACCGCTGCGGGAGACGGACTTCACCGGCCTTCCACCGGCCTTCCTCGTGGCCGCGGGGCTGGACCCGCTGCATGACGATTGCTTCGACTATGCGGCACGGCTCCGGGAGGCTGGCGTTGCGGCCCTCGTGAGGGACGAGCCGCTTCTCGTCCACGCTTTCCTCCGTGCACGGAACATGAGTATGCCCGCGCGCCGGAGCTTCGATGCCATCACCGCCGCTTGCGCGCGCCTCGCGCATGACGGCCTTCTTCCTTCCTGAGCTTTCCCAGAGGACGACCATGACCATCAAGACGATCACCGAGTTTCCGCGCAAGGCGAAGGAAATCGAGAACATCTGGATTCCGCTCTCCGACGGCACGAAGCTGGCCGCACGCATGTGGATTCCGGAGGATGCCGAGGAAAATCCGGTTCCCGCCCTTCTCGAATACCTGCCCTACCGCAAGCGGGACGGAACCTATGTGCGCGATGCGCTGACCCACCCCTATTTCGCGGGCAACGGCTATGCCGCGATCCGGGTGGACATGCGCGGCAACGGCGATTCCGAAGGGCTGATGTTCGACGAATACGCCAAGCAGGAACAGGACGACGCGCTGGAGGTGATCGCCTGGATCGCGGAGCAGACATGGTGCACCGGCAAGGTGGGCATGTTCGGCATTTCCTGGGGCGGCTTCAACGCGCTGCAGGTGGCGGCGCGCAAGCCCCCGGCGCTGAAGGCGATCGTGACCATCTGCTCCACGGACGACCGCTACGAGGACGACGTGCACTACAAGGGCGGCACCGTCATCAACGAGATGCTGGGCTGGGCGGCCACCATGCTGGCCTATTCCTCCCGCCCGCCGGACCCGCTGATCGTGGGCGATCGCTGGCGCGACATGTGGATGGAGCGGCTGCAGAACGAGCCGTTCCTGGTGATCCCCTGGCTGTCACACCCGCACCGCGACGCATACTGGAAGCACGGCTCGGTGTGCGAGGACTATGCGGCGGTGGAGGCCCCGACACTGGTGGTGGGCGGCTGGAACGACGCCTATTCCAACGCCGTGCCCCGCCTGATGAAGGGGCTGCGCACAACCCGGAAGGCCATCATCGGGCCCTGGGCGCACAAGTACCCGCATTTCGCGGTGCCCGAACCGCGCATCGGCTTCCTGCAGGAAGCCTTGCGCTGGTGGGACCAGTGGCTGAAGGGCCAGAACACCGGCGTCTCGCGCGCCCCCGATTACCGCTATTACGTGATGGAGCCGTGGAAGCCAGGCACCTTCCCCGAACGCGTGAACGGGCGCTGGCTGGGCGACAGCTTCTGGGGCTTCGGCCATGTGGAGACGAAGAAGTGGTGGCTCAACTCCGGGGGCATCGGGCCCAAGGCGGGAACCGAAACGCCGCTCTCGATCTGCTCGAAACAGACGACGGGGGCGGACGGCGGCGAATACTGCATCATCTGGCTCGGCCCCGAATTCCCCGGCGACCAGGCCAGGGACGACGCGCAGTCGATCACCTTCGACACGCCGGCCCTCATGACCGGCATCGACATCGTGGGCCAGCCAGCCCTCGACCTCGAATTCTCGGTGGACAAGCCGGTGGCGCACGTCGCGGTCAGACTCAATGACGTGTGGCCGACGGGCGAGGTCTCCCGCATCACCTACCATCTGCAGAACCTCTGCATGCGGGACAGCCGCGAATTCCCCATGCCGCTGGAGCCGGGCAAGCGCTACCGCATGAAGATCAAGATGGACGACATCGCCTGGCGGCTGCCGAAGGGCCACAAGCTGCGCGTCGCGATCTCGACCTCCTATTTCCCGATGATGTGGCCCGCACCCGAGCCGGTGACGCTGACCGTCTATGCCGGAAAGTCGCAGCTGCACCTGCCGCTGCGCAAGGACGTGGCGGGCGAGGCGCCGCTCTCCTGGCAGGGTGCCGAAGCCGCACCGCCCGCCGAGCAGACGGAAATCCGCAAGCCCTGGAACAAGCGCGAGACGGTGGTGGACGAGGCGACCGGCGAATTGCGAATCGGGATCATGGACGATTTCGGCGAATATGAACTCGCCCCGCACGGGCTGGTGGTGGGCGGGGCGGGCCGCGAAACCTATTCGATCATGCCGGACGACCCGCTTTCAGCCAGGATGGAGACCCACTGGACGGAAACCCGCCGCCGCGGCGACTGGTCGATCCGCACCGAAACCTATGGGCGGATGACCGCCACCGCGCGGCACTGGATCATATGGGGCAAGATCGAGGCCTATGAGGGCGACGCGCTGGTATTCGAGCGGGAGTTCAACGAGGAAATCCCGAGGCTGTTGCAATGAGGCGCGTCCTTCCCTCGCCTTTCACCATTCTCGTCACCGGGCTTGCCGGGGCGACGGCGGCGGACATCGGGCGGACCCTCTACCAGGCCCTTACCGGGTTTCCGCCAGTCAACTGGTCGATCACCGGGCGATGGTTCCTGATGGTGCTGCAGGGCGAGCCCTATGTGCCGAACATCGGGCAGGCGGCCTCGCTGCCGGGTGAACTCGTCGTCGGTCATGTCGCCTATTACACGATCTCCGTGGTGTTCGCGGCCGCGTACCTGACGCTGCTGATGCTGATGAAGCGCAAGCCGTCGCTGTGGAGCGGGCTGCTGTTCGGCTGGGTGACGATGGCGTTTCCCTTCCTCGTGCAGATGCCGCTGATGGGCATGGGCGTGCTGGCCAGCGCCACGGCGACGCCGTGGCTGATCATCGGCCGCACGCTGGTGCACCATTCGAGCTTCGGGCTGGGGCTTGCGGTTGGCGCCCTCGTCATGAGGAGGAAGGGTTAGGGGAGAACAGGGTTTAAGGACTTTTTTCCTTTACTTTAATTCCTATCCGCGCTATATCGGCGCCATGCTGATGGTTCTCGCATGGCTGATCGGATGGGTGCTAGACCAGCTGGGACACAAGCCTTTCCATGAAGCCTTCGCACTTCCTGAGTTCGGAAATGTCGATGTACTCGTCCGGCTTGTGGGCCTGCTCGATGGAGCCGGGGCCGCAGATGACGGCCGGGATCCCGATCTGCTGGAAGAGGCCGGCCTCGGTGCAGTAGCTGACCGCGTGGGTCGAATTGGCCTCCGCGAGGTGGAGCGCCAGGTTCTCGGCGGCGGAGTCCTTCTCGGGCGCGAGGCCGGGGACGAGGTTCACCGTCTCCGTGGCGATGCCGGCGTCGGGGGCCACCTGCTTCATCGCCGGTTCGAGGCGGCGGGAGAACTCCTCGAAGCGGTGGGGCACGTAGCCGGGGTCCGCGGTGGGCAGAAGGCGCGTCTCCCACTGGAAGGCGCAGCGGCGCGGGATGATGTTCTTGGCGGTGCCGCCCTCGATGACGCCCACGTGAATGGTGGAATAGGGCGGATCGAAGCGGTGGGTGGGATCGCCCGTCGCGATCAGGTCGCTGCGGATGCGGTTGATCTCGGAGAGCAGCTCGCCCGCCACCAGGATGGCGTTGACGCCGTGATGCGTGAGGCTGGAATGCGCCTCGTGGCCCGTGACCTCGGTGGAGAAGGTGACGGCACTCTTGTGGGCGTTGACCACCTTCATGGAGGTGGGCTCGCCCACGATGACGGCGCGCGGCTTCGGCAGATGGTCGCGCATGTGGGCGACGAGCGGGCGGACACCCTTGCAGCCCACCTCCTCGTCACAGGAGAGGGCGAGGTGGATGGGGGACTTGAGACCCGCCTTCAGGAAGTTCGGCACTTCCGCGAGGCAGACGGCGAGGAAGCCCTTCATGTCGCAGGTGCCGCGGCCATAGAGGCGCTCGCCGCGCTCCGTCAACTCGAAGGGGTTGCTCGTCCAGGGCTGGCCGTCCACCGGGACCACGTCCGTGTGGCCGGACAGCACGATGCCGCCCGCGACGTCCGGCCCGATGGTGGCGAAGAGGTTGGTCTTCTTGTTCGCCTCGTAGTCCACCCGGAAATGCGGAACACCCCAGCCGTCGAGATAGTCCTCGACGAATTCGATGAGCGGGATGTTGCCGTCACGGCTGGTGGTGTCGAAGGCGATGAGGTGCGCCAGCATCTCCTCGGTCGAATAGGTTGTGCCTGTCATGATCACTCAGTTTATGGCGTGTTTTTCGTGGGGGCTGTCGAGGGAGAAGGCGGGAATCTCGACGTTGATGAATTCACCGCTGACGAGTTGCATCTGATAGGCGCCGACCATGAAGCCGGACGAGGTCTTCAGCGGGCAGCCGGAGGTGTAGCTGTAGCTGTCGCCCGGCTTCAGCGTGGGCTGCTCGCCGACGACGCCCGCGCCGCGGACCTCCTGGATCTGGCCGTTCGCATCGGTGATGCGCCAGTAGCGGGTGCGGAGCGTGACCGTGTCACGCCCGTGGTTCTCGATGGTGACGGTGTAGGCCCATACGTAGTGCCCCTCCTCCGGCTTTGACTGGCCGTCGAGATATTGCGGGCGGACGATGACCTTCACCCCTCTGGTGACGCGTTCATACATGCGGCCACTTTAGCCAATCGGGCGCGCTTTTCCACAGGGCACTTGCAAAGCCACCGTGATTTCCGCCATGTGGTGTCCATGGGGAATACCGCATCACGCCAGGGCATTCTGCCCGCCAGCGCAATCGCCGCCTATTGCGCGGAAGGGAAGATCCGCCTCGCGCGGGCCGCCGACCCGGACCAGATCCAACCGGCGAGCCTGGACCTGAGGCTGGGCGCCTGGGCCTACCGGGTGCGCGCCTCCTTCCTGCCGGGGAAGCGATCGACCGTGGCCGAGCGGGTGAAGGAGCTGGCGCTGCACCGGATGCCGCTGGCCGAGGGCGCGGTGCTGGAGACGGGCTGCGTCTACATCGTGCCGCTGCAGGAGCAATTGAGCCTGCCGAAAGGCGTGGCCGCGGCGGCGAACCCCAAGAGCTCCACCGGGCGGCTGGACATCTTCACCCGCGTCATCACGGATTACGCGCAGGAATTCGACAAGGTGCCGGAGGCCTATGAAGGCCCGCTCTATGCCGAGATCTCGCCGCGCACCTTCCCCATCCTGGTGCGCGAGGGCTCGAGGCTTTCGCAGATCCGTTTCCGGCAGGGGCCGAGTCTCGCCAGCGACGCGCTGATCCGTGACTTGCATGAGCGGGAAGGGCTGATCTCGTCGGGCGAGGCGAACATCGACAATGGGCTGGCACTCTCCGTCGACCTTTCGACGCTCGATGGGGACGGGCCCGTCGGCTTCCGCGCCAAGCGCCACGCCGGGCTGGTCGACGTGGACCGGAAGGGCGCGCTGGACGTTCTCGACTACTGGGAGCCGATCTGGCAGCGGGGCTCCCTCGTGCTGGACCCGGACCAGTTCTACATCCTCGCCTCCAAGGAAGCCGTGCGCGTGCCGCCGGCCTTCGCGGCGGAAATGGTGCCCTTCAACCCGCTGGTGGGCGAATTCCGCGTCCATTACGCGGGCTTCTTCGACCCGGGCTTCGGCCACTCCTCCGGCCATGGCGAGGGCGCACGCGCCGTGCTCGAGGTGCGGAGCCACGAGGTGCCCTTCATCCTGGAGGACGGGCAGATCATCGGAAGGCTGGTCTACGAGCCGCTCACCGAGGCGCCGGAGCGCGTCTACGGCCAGGGAATCGGCTCCAATTACCAGCGGCAGGGGCTGAAGCTGTCCAAGCATTTCAAGCCCTTCGACCCGAAGCAGCGGTAACGGCCGCACAACGCACAAGCCGCTTTACCTCCTCCGAAGCCTCATCTATCTTCCGGTTCGGCCACGCGGGCGTAGTTCAGTGGTAGAACGGCAGCTTCCCAAGCTGCATGTCGTGGGTTCGATTCCCATCGCCCGCTCCAATCCCCTCGCAGTCCAGGTTCATTCATCCGGCTTTCCCGGCAGGAACGGGAAAACCCCGGGATGGGGCGGCGGGCATTTGTCCCGGACCCGAACTTTCCAACGCCAGGCGATGACCGGAACGGGTGGCGTGCTCATCCAGAGCGTGCTTGATCTGCCGCAACGCGGAAAAGGTCCATACTGGCAATGTGCAACCTGTTGCTCACAAACCCATGGAGGACCTGCCGTGACTGCTTCCACCTCCCTTCTCGCCGGCGCGTTGCTGTTGCCGGTCATTGCGCTTGGACTTGCCAAAGGTGCCGCCGCTCAGGACGTCAAGATCGGCCAGGAAGAATACCGGCAGCATTGCGCGGCGTGCCATGGCCTCGAGGGCCGGGGCGATGGTCCCATCGGCCAGATCCTCAAGACGCCCGCGCCCAACCTGGCGCAGATCGCGGAGCGCAACGGCGGACGATATCCGGTTCAGAAAATCTACGACATCATCGAAGGCGGCAGCGTCGTGGCGGCACATGGCACGCGTGACATGCCGCTTTGGGGCAACCGCTATCGGACGGCGCCGGACCCGCAGACGCCCGACCAGACCGCCGCCGCGAACGACCTGGCCCAGCAGCGCATCCTGTCGCTCGTCTACTTCCTCGGCACCTTGCAGTAACCCCGCTCCGGGCATGACGGCCCGCCAGGCCGGTATCTGCCTTCAAGCCCCGAAGGTGTTTGAAGGCAGATCGTCGTTCCTGTGCGGGCCGCATGTCATTGGGCCGGTTGCCATGGGCGGCTCCCATCCATCAGCGCGACATGAACCGGCCAAGCACGTTGCGCGTGACCTGCTCGACCATCGCATCCCCGCGGGTGAGGCCGATGATCCAGTCGCTGGAGCCGGCGTGGAAGACTTCGCCTTCGCCCTTCCTGAAGTTGACGATCATGCCGCAGCCGCGCTTGGTGCGCGCGATGGCGTCCGCGTCGCTGCGGCCGAGAAGCACGGAGGCGACATATTCGCCGTCCTCCGTGCCGAGGAAGCTGCGGCCGGGGAGGATGGTTGGGCCCTCCTCGATGGTGGCGGAAAGGCCGAGCGCCAGGATCTCGATGCCTTCGGGCGCCTGCGAAGGGTCCGCCGGATAGGGAAGGCCGCCGCGGATCTCGTAAGGCAGGCCGTCCACCTCGTAGCCGAAGATGCGGGACGCAGCCCCCAGTATGTCGCCGTAATAGAGGCCGGTGTTGGCGAAGGCCCAGTGCTCCGGCCGGTAGACGGGAAAGCCCTTGGCGCCGCGCGGGCTGCAGCCGGACCATGAGGCATAGAGGCCATGCGTGGCGTTGAGGCCGAAGCTGACGGCACCGGGACGGCCGATCTCCGGGGCTTCCCAGGATTCGGTGACGAGGTGGCGGGGGCCAGAGGCCATCAGCGGGTCCTCGGCGCGGGCCAGATACTTGTAGCAGAGCTGGCGGCGGCCTTCGTCCTCCAGCCTGATCTGCCACATGAAGTTTCCGGCGAAGCGCGCGATGCGGCCGCCCTTCTCCACATAGGCGTCGATCGCGTCGCGCATCTCCCAGGACCAGTATTCATCGTGTCCGACGAGGGCGATCACCGGATAGCCCGCGATGAGATCAGGCCGGTAATGGAGGTCCGTCTGGCTGATGATGTCCAGCGCATAGCCCTCACGCTCCGCCCAGAGAACGAAGTGGCGCTCGAAGCTGGCCCAGCCCGACGACATGTATTTCTTGGAATAGCCATTGGCATAGGCCCATTCCATGTGCGGATAGCGCGGCTCCGACATGATGGGCGGATCATCCAGCAGCACGGCGCGCGGCGCGTCCGGCGGAAGGCTGACGAAGCCCCGGGCCAGCGGGCGCGCGAGGCTGAGGATGGGCGAGAAGCGGTCTCCGTTCGGGCCGCAATAGCCCTGGTAATGGTTGGAGCCGCCCCAGTCATTGTAGGCCGTCCATGTGGCGGTGGCGGCGACGAGCAGCACGCGGCCGCGCCTGTCGATGCCGGGCTTCGGGCGCACGATGAAGATATGCTCGTGCATGTCACGGCCGCGGCCGTCCTCCTCCGCCATGGTGCGGATGATGTAGCCGCCGGACGTCCAGTCCTGCCCGACCGGAACCTCGAGCGAGACGGGCCAGCCGCAGCCGGTGACGGAACAATCCTGCGGCGTGTCATGCCAGCAGCCTTCGAGGTTGTCGCGCCGGAACACGGTGCGCGGCGCGATCCCGTCACGGATGATCTCCACCGTGTAGCGCTTCGCATTGGTGCAGACGCTGAGGCGCAGGGTTTCACCCGGCGCATGAGAGAGGCTGTCCGCATAGCTCCAGATGCGGATGTGGGGCGGAGGCTCGCGCAATGCGCGCTCGGCATAATTTCCCAGCACGGCCTCGCGCCGCCAGGCATCGTCACGGTCGGGCATGGGGTTGTTCATGAGCGGAGTTCCCTTGCGAGGCTGCGGAAGAGGGCGAGCGTGCGGCGGTCCATCGCGTCATCCGCGGGGATGGGCTGGGACGACTGCTTCACCGCAACCATGCCGGCGTCATGGTCGACATAGATCCACTGCCCGTGGATGCCGATGGCGCAGAGCACGGCGGAGGACGGCTCCGGCACATACCATTTGGAGCGGTAGCGGCCTTGCGGAAACAGCGCGGCCATGTCGCCGCGCGACCAGGCGAGGGAGTCGCCCCCGTGCAGGATGTCGTCGACCCAGGCTTGCGGAATGATGCGGCGGCCGTGCCAGGCGCCCCCGCCCCGCATCATCTCGCCGAAGCGGGCGAGATCGGCGAGGCTGGTGCAGATGCCGCCCGCGGTGCGCGGCGCGCCGAAGCGGTCCAGCGTGATGAAGGCGTCATGCGCCATGCCCATGGGCTGCCAGATGTGGCGCGAGAGAAGCTCCGCGACGGTGGCGCCGGCCGCGCGTTCGACGATCCAGCCCAGCATGTCCGAATTGGGCGAGACGTAATGAAAGCGCTGGCCGTGCGGATGATCGCCCTTCGGAAGACGGACGAGGAAGGCGTGGAGGCCCTCCTCGCCCTTGAGCGCGCCGGGCGGGTTCCAGCCCATGGCCACGCGGTAGCGGGCGACGTCGCCCTCGGGGTCCAGATAGTCTTCGATGAAGCGGATGCTCACCGTCATGTCCAGCACGTGGCGCAGCGTGCAATCGGCATAGGCGGAGCCCTTCGCCTCCGGTACGTAGTGGAGGACGGGCGCTGACGGATCGAGCAGCCCCTGCTCCACCAGCACGCCGGCGAGTGCCGCGGTGATGGACTTGCTGACCGAGAAGACGATGTGGCGGTCATCCGGGCGCTGGCTGGCGTAATGCTCCGCGATCGACGCGCCGTCTTTCAGCAGAAGGAATCCGTCCGTGAAGGTTTCGGCGAGCGTTTCCGCCGCGCTCAGGCGCGTGCCGTTCCACTCCACCATGACGCGGGCGAGATCGAGGGGTGCCGCCTGCGGCAGTGGCGATGATGCGCCCGCGGTGATCGTGGCCACGGGCAGCAGACTGTCCACATGGGTGAAGCCCCAGACGCTGTGAGGGTGCTCGCGCCAGTTGGCGAGCGTTGCTTGCGGATGTTCGCGCGGTGACATGTTTCAATTCCCCCTCGGGTGCCAGAGTAGCATCGGCTCCGCTCGGACGGGAAGCCTCAGCGGCGCTTGCCAGCGTCATCGCGTGATCGGTTGTGGTCTCCGGCATTTCTGCCTCCTGTGAGGACTGTCATGCCGGAATGAACCCCGGGGGCACCCAGGGGAGTTCCCCCCGTGGGGGCCCAAGGCCGCGATCGGCCACCGCCCCGAAACAATGTGCTCTCCGGAACTTTGTCCGAGCATCTTTGTTCTCTGACCGCCGGTGGCATGGGAGCGCGCACATGAATGGTACCTCACGCAGTTCCACCGCTTCAGCGACAGACAGGATCAGCGGCCCGCAACCCTCTCCGAACTCGAGGCCGGGTGCTGCCATGGATGAACGGCTGGCGAACCTCCGCGTCCTGCTGACCACCGATGCCATGGGCGGCGTTTGGACCTATTCGCTGGACCTGGCGCGCGAGCTGTCGCGCAGCGGGATCGAGATCGTGCTCGCCGTGCTGGGACCGCCCCCGGAAGACGCCGCGCGGGCCGCGGCGCTTGCCATTCCGGGCCTCGAACTCATCGCCACCGGCCTGCCGCTGGACTGGCTTGCGGAAACGCCGGAGCAGGTGCTGGAGGCGGGTGCGGCGCTGTCGAACCTGGCCCGCGAGCAGGGCTGCGGGCTGGTGCAGATCCACGCGCCGGCACTCGCCGCCGGCCGCGCCTTCGGCGTGCCGGTGATCTCGGTCCACCACGCCTGCCTGGCCACATGGTGGCAGGCGGTGAAGGGCGATGCGGAAATGCCCGGGGACTTCCGCTGGCGGAGCGCGCTGGTGGCGCGCGGCATCGCCGCGAGCTCACAGCTGGTGGCGCCGACCACGGCGCATGCCCATGCGATCGCCGATGCCTATGCGCTGCCCTCGCCGCCGCTGGTCATCCGCAACGGGCGCGCGCCGCCGCCGCCGAGGTCCGGCGCCACCGACGATCCGCCGCCCTTCATCTTTTCCTCCGGCAGGCTGTGGGACGAGGCCAAGAATTTCGCCAGCCTGGCGCGGGCGGCGGAGCTGATCTCCACCCCCGTGGTGGCGGCGGGCGCAACGGTGTCGCCGCAGGGCGCCACCAGCACCTTCCCGGCGCTGCGCATGCTGGGCGGAGTTTCGGACGACGAGATGCGGCAGTGGATGTCGCTCGCCTCCGCCTATGTCTCGGTGGCGCTCTATGAGCCATTCGGCCTGGGCGTGCTGGAAGCGGCCCAGGCGGGCTGCCCTCTGGTGCTCTCCGACATTCCCTCTTTTCGTGAGCTGTGGGCGGGCGCCGCCATCTTCGTGCCGCCACATGAGGAAGATGCCATCGCCAGCAGCCTCCAGCAGGTGATGGCGGACGAGGCTTTGCGTGACCGCCTGTCGCGCCGGGCGCGCTACCGTGCCGTGCTCTACTCCGCCGAGGCGATGGGAAAGGACATGATGCGGCTTTACGCCCTGCGCCTCGCGCTGCACCGCCCGGGCCGCGAGAGAGCCGCATGAGGATCGCCTGTTTCGCCCATGCGCCGAGTTCCTACGCCGGCGCTGGCCTGAGGCCGGGTTGGCCACAGGCGCTGATCGGGCATGAGTGGCTCAAGCTCGTTCCAGCGCGCGAGTTCGGCCTCATAGGCCGCGGGCGCGATGCCCTCGCCCTCGCGGCCCTCGAGCAGGCCGAGACCGATCTCCTCGTAAATCCCGAGATTGGCGAGGTTCGGCACGGGAAGCCGGCCCGAGGCGAAATCCTCCCACATCGTATCGAACAGGGTTTCGAGGCTTCTGACGAGGAGCGGGGTGTCGAACAGCGTGCAGCTGGCGCGGCCCTGCTCCAGCCGGGCACGGAGATCCGCCGCGGCACCCGGCGTCTGCGCGATGGCCACGGCGCGCGCCACATAGTCATCGAGGCTGCGGCACACGAGATCGGGCAGGACCGCCGCCGTCACCAGCCCGGCGCAGACGCGCGCGGCGAAGCCTTGGCCTTCGAGCGCCAGCACCGGGGTTCCCATCCACAGCGCATCGGAGGCGGTGGTGTGCGCGCCATAGGGGAAGGTGTCGAGGAACAGATCGGCCAGCCTGTAGCGCGCGAGGTGCTGCGGGTTGGGGCGCTTCGGTGCAAAGCAGATGCGCTCCGGCGCGACGCCTGCGGCGGAGGCCATGGCGCGCAGGCGGGCATTGGCGTCTTCCGATGAATCGAGGAGCCAGAGCACGCTGCCCTCGACGGCCCCCAGGATCCTCATCCAGGCGGCGAAGACCTGTCGCGTGATCTTCTGCGCGCCATTGAGGCAGCAGAAGACGAAGCCCCGGGGTGGAAGCCCCTCCTCCGCGCGCTGCGGTACGCCGCCTGCCACGCGCCGCTTGCCGTCATTGGGCTGGTAGCAGGGAAGTCGCACGACTTTTTCCGAAAAGTGGATCTCATGGCCTTCCGGCACCACATGCGGATCGGCGATGACATAGTGGTGATAGGGCGTGCCCATGGTGCCGGGGAAGCCGTACCAGTTGACCTGTATGGGTGCGGGCCTGCGCGCGAAGACGGCGGTGCGCGCATCGCGCGTGTAGCCGTTGAGATCGACGAGGATGTCGATGCCGTCGTCCGCGATGCGCTGGGCCGCGGCGTCATCGGACAAGCCGGAAAGATCGGTCCAGTGGTCCACGCCGGCGCGGATGCGCGCCTTCGTCTCGTCCTCGCGGCCGATGCCGCAATAATAGGCGTGGACCTCGAAGCGGCTGCGGTCATGCAGTTCCAGCACCTCCGGGATGCCGAAGCCCACCGCATGGTCGCGGAAGTCGGAGGAGACATAGCCGAGCTTGAGCTGCGGCGGCCTTTCGCCCTTGCGTGTCGCGTGGTCAAAGGACAGCGTCTTGGGCCTCCCGATCGCCTCACGCGCATAGCTTGCGGCGCGGGCCAGTTGGAAGACCGGATCGTCATACATCACCGCCGTCGAGAGCGGCGAGATGCTGGCCAGCAGGCGGCGCGCGGAGACGCCATCCCAGCCCTGCACGGCCGGCCATTTGCACTGCTTCTGGCGCAGCGCAATCCAGTGCTGCACCACCTGCGGCTGATGGGGATCGAGGTCGATCGCCTGGCGCAGCGCATCCTCCGCCGCGGCATCGGCATGGTTGAATTCAAGGACACGGCCCACCTGCTGCAGCGCCATCAGCTTGTGGCGGAGCACGGGGCCGTTGAGGGTGCCGAGGCGGCTCGACAGCGCCAGCCACTGGCTGACGGCAGGGCCGGTCTGGCCGATGTCCTCGAGAAGGCGGCCCAGGTTGATGTAGGGCGGGTGGAAATCCGGGTCGATCCGGATCGCGTGCCTCAGCGCGGTGATGGCGCCGAAGGGATCGCCGCTCCGCTGCGCCACCACGGCCATATTGAAGAGGGCGGCGGGGAGATGCGGATTCTCGGGGTTGAGGGCAATCCAGCGCTTGTAGAGATCGGCGGCGGCAGCCGCGTCGCGCGTTGCTTCAAGGTTTTCGGCCTCACGGAAGAGATCGGAAAGGGTGATGTCCACTGCGGGTCAGGCTCCGGGATCAGCTGTTGCTGGCATCGATGAGGGCCGCGACCTGGTCCGGGTTCATCAGGCCGATCTGGGTGGAGGTGAAGGCATTGGCCTGGGTGCCCGACAGGGCGACGATCTGCGTGGTGGTGATGCCGGCGATGCTGCCGGTGCTCAGGGCGGGGAGTCCGGTGGTCTCCGACAGCGCCGCGAAGTTGGTGGCGCTGAGGCCCGCGATCTGGCTCATGGTGAGGGCACCCGCCTGTGCGGTGGTGAGCGCCGCGAAGACATCGGTGCCGAGGCTGTCGAGTGCCAGGGGCTGGATCGAGCGGAACTGCGCGGCGTCGAGCGAGGCGATCTGGGTGGTGGAGAGATTGCCGATGCTGGTGGCCCCGAAGCCCGCAATCTGCAGCGTCGAGAGCGAGGAGGCGGTCAGCGCGTTGAGCTGGGCCGTGCCGAGCGTGGTGAGCTGGGTGGTGCTCAGCCCGCGAAGCTGCGTCGAGGTGAGGGCGCCGAGCTGGGTTTCCGAGAAGTCGGCGATGTCGATGGTGGACAGCGCGCCGAGCTGCATGGAGGTGACCGCGCCAAGCTGCGTCGTGGTCCAGGCCTGAAGATCGGCCGAGGCGAGTGCCGCGAGGCTCGGGGAGGAGAGTGCCGCGACCTGCCCGGTGGTGAGCGCCCGCGCCTGGGTGCTGGAGAGGTGTCCCGCCGCCGTCACGTCGAGGCCCGCCACCTGCTGGGTGGAGAGCATGGTCACGTCCAGCGCCTGGAGATAGGAGGCGTCCACGGCGTTGAGCTGTGCGGTGGTGATGCCCCTGAGCTGCGTGGCCGTGAGGCTGGCGAATTGAGTGGTGGTGAAATCCTCGAGCTCGGCGGCGGCAAGGCCCACGAGCTGCTGCGAGGTGATGGCGGCGAGCTGCCCCGCGGTCCAGCCCTGCACCTCATCCGAGCCGAGGGCGGCAAGTCCGGTGGCCGAGAGCACGGCGATCTGGGCTGTCGTCAGGGATTGCGCCTGCGTCGTCGACAGCGCGTCAAGCGCGGTGGAGGTCATGCTGCGGATCTGCGTGGCGGAGAGATCGGCGACGTTCAGCGCGTTGAGCTGCGTGGTGCCCAGATTGTTGAGCTGTGCGGTGGTGAGCCCGCGGACCTGCGTCGTCGTCAGCCCGCCGAGCTGCGCTTCGGAGAAATTGGCGAGCGCGGTCGTGGTGAGGCCCGACAGCTGGCGGGTGGTGATGGCGGCGAGCTGCGTGGTGGCCCAGGCCTGGAGATCGGCGGAGTCGAGTGCCGCGAGACCCGTCGCGGTCATGGCGGTGATCTGGGTCACCGTGAAGGCGCGGGCCTGAGTGGAGGAGAGATTGCCGATCGCCGTCTGGCTCAGCCCCGCGACCTGCGTGGCCGAGAGATCGGCGGCGTTGAGCGCGTTCAGCTCCGCCGTGGCGAGACTGTTGAGCTGGCTGACGGTGAGGCCGCGCAGCTGGGTGGTGGTGAGCAAGCCCAGCTGGGTTTCCGAGAAATCGGCGAGGGCGGTGGTGGTGAGGGCCGACAGCTGCTGGGAGGTGATGGCGGCGAGCTGCGTGGTGGTCCAGCCCTGGATCTCGTCCGAGCTCAGCGCATCGAGCCCCGTGGCGGAGAGGGCGGCAATCTGCGCGGTGGTGAGCGCCTGCGCCTGCGTCGTGGACAGCGCATCGACCGCCGTCGCGGTCATGCCGCGTATCTGGGTGGCGGAAAGATCCGCGACGTTGAGCGCGTTGAGCTGCGTGGAGCCCAGGTTGTTGAGCTGCGCCGTCGTGAGGCCGCGGGCTTGCGTGGTGGTGAGACTGGCGAGCTGGGCTTCCGAGAAATCCGCCAGCGCCGTGGTCGTGAGCCCCGCCAGCTGCTGCGAGGTGATGGCGTTGAGTTGCGCGGCGCTCCAGCCCTGGACGTCATCCGAGCTCAGCGCGTCGAGCCCCGTGGCGGAGAGAGAGGCGATCTGGGCGGTGGAAAGCCCCTGTGCCTGTGTGGTGGAGAGCGCGTCGATGGCCGTTGACGTCATGCCGCGCAGCTGGGTTGCCGTGAGGTTGGCGATGGTGAGCGCGTTGAGCTGGGCCGTGCCGAGATTGTTGAGCTGGCTGGTGGTGAGGCCGCGGAGCTGGGTGCCGGTCAGCAAGCCGAGCTGGGTTTCGGAGAAGTCGGCAAGCGCCGTGGTCGAGAGGCCAGCCAGCTGCTGGGAGGTGATGGCGGCGAGCTGCGTGGTGGTCCAGCCCTGGATCTCGTCAGAGCTCAGCGCGTCGAGGCCCGTGGCGGAGAGAGCCGCGATCTGCGCGGTGGTCAGCGACTGGGCCTGCGTGGTGGAGAGCGCGTCGATGGCCGTCGACGTCATGCCGCGCAGCTGGGTGGCGGAGAGGTCGGCGGCGTTGAGGGCGGTGAGCTGGGTGGTGCCCAGGCCGTTGAGCTGGGTGGTGGTCAGCCCGCGCAGCTGCGTGGCCGTGAGGTTGCCGAGCTGGGTTGTCGAGAAATCCTCGAAGGCGCTCGCGGTGAGGCCCGCGAGCTGGCGTGAGGTGAGCGCGCCAAGCTGGGTCGTGGTCCAGCCCTGGATGTCGCTCGCTTCCAGCGCCTCGAGGGCATAGGCCTGGAGCACGCCGATCTGCCCGGTGGTGAGCGCGGACGCCTGCGTGTCCGTCAGGCTGGTGATGGTGCCGGCGATGAGGCCCTTCATCGCGGTTGAGGAGATCGCCTGGACCTGCGCCGTGTCCAGCGCCGCCAGGTCGGTCGTCTCCATCGCGTTGACCTGGGTGGAGCTGAGGGCGGCAACCTGGGTGGTGCTGAGCGCCTGGACGTCGGTGGTCGACAGGTTGCGGATGGCGGTGGTGCTGAGAGAGGCGATCTGGCGCACAGTCAGGGACGAAACGATCGACATCAGATGGGCTCCCGTTCGGGGGCGCGGGCTGGCGCCCCCATCAACCTCACGATCCGTGACATGCAGAATGGCCCGCCAACCCTGTGCGAGACTTGCTCGGAGCCTTCGGTGGAAGGAACGGGTGCGGGCATGCGGCGGCATGATGCCTGTGAGCCGTCATAGCTCACCTTCCGCCGCATGACGTTAGGAGCAGATTTCTAAAGCCGGGTTAAGCCGTTTGGGCGAATTGGAACGAACCGCGCAAGGCGAGGCCCGTTCGATCGCGTCGTCAGACGTCGAGGTTGGCCACACTCAGCGCGTTCTCGCGGATGAAGTCGCGGCGCGGCTCCACCACGTCGCCCATCAGCTTGGTGAAGATGTCGTCCGCCTCGTCGAGTTCCGAGACCTTGACGCGCAGCAGGGTTCGGACGTTCGGATCGAGCGTCGTTTCCCACAGCTGCTCCGGGTTCATCTCGCCCAGGCCCTTGTAGCGCTGCATGGTGATGCCCTTGCGGCCGAAGGCGAAGATCGCATCGAGCAGCGACGTGGGGCCATGGATGGCCGTCTCGCCATCCTTGCGGCGGAGCTTCGCGGGACGCTCGTAGATCTCCTGCAGGTGATCGGCCCTGCGGTCCAGCCGGAGCGCGTCCGCCGAGCCGATGAGCTTGCCGTCCAGCGTCCAGGCCTCCTTCACGCCGCGCACCTCGCGGGTGAAGCTCAGGCCACCGTCAGAGGTGGGCTCGCCCGCCCAGCCGCGCTCGGTTTCATCCGCGATGACGTCGAGGCGGCGGGCGATGTTGGCCGCGGCCTCCGCGGCGCGTTCGGGGCTCGACAGCACTTCGGGGTTCAGCACGCCGGCGATCGCCGCCTGCTCGATCAGCGGGCGCGGGTAGCGCGAATGAAGGGCATCGAGCGCGGAGCGGATCGAGAGGGCCTCCTCCACGATGGCGCGCAGGTCGGCGCCAGCGCGCTCCGTGCCGTCGGCCAGCACCAGGGTGGTGTTCTCGAGGCCGGTGTCGACGAGGTAAGCCTCGAGCGCCTTCCCATCCTTCAGATACTGCTCGGAGGAGCCGCGCTTCACCTTGTAGAGGGGCGGCTGCGCGATATAGAGGTGGCCGCGCTCGATCACCTCCGGCATCTGCCGGTAGAAGAAGGTGAGCAGCAGCGTGCGGATGTGGGCGCCGTCGACGTCGGCGTCCGTCATGATGATGATCTTGTGGTAGCGCAGCTTGTCGGCGTTGAACTCCTCGCGGCCGATGCCGGTGCCGAGTGCGGTGATCAGCGTGCCGATCTCGGCGGAGCCCAGCATCTTGTCGAAGCGCGCGCGCTCGACGTTGAGGATCTTGCCGCGCAAGGGCAGCACCGCCTGGTTCTCGCGGTGGCGCGCCTGCTTGGCGGAGCCGCCGGCCGAGTCACCCTCGACGATGAAGAGTTCGGACTTGGAGGGATCGCGCTCCTGGCAGTCGGCGAGCTTGCCGGGAAGCGAGGAGATGTCGAGCGCACCCTTGCGCCGTGTCAACTCGCGCGCCTTGCGCGCGGCCTCGCGCGCGGCGGCGGCTTCCACCACCTTGGAGACGATCGACTTCGCTTCCGAAGGGTGTTCCTCGAACCAGGCGCCGAGCTGGTCGTTCACCAGGCTTTCGACCACGGGGCGGACTTCGGAGGAGACGAGCTTGTCCTTGGTCTGGGAGGAGAACTTGGGGTCCGGCACCTTGACCGAGAGTACGCAGGTCAAGGCCTCGCGCGCGTCGTCACCGGTGAGCTGTACCTTCTCCTTCTTGGCGATGCCGCTGTCATTGGCATAGCTGTTGACGACGCGCGTCAGCGCCCCGCGGAAGCCCGCGAGATGCGTGCCGCCGTCCCGCTGGGGGATGTTGTTGGTGAAGCACAGCACGTTCTCATGGTAGCTGTCGTTCCACCACAGGGCGCAGTCCACCGTGATGCCGTCCTTCTCGCCATGGATCATGATCGGCTCGGGCAGGACGGCCTGCTTGGTGCGGTCGAGGTAGCGCACGAAGGCCGCGATGCCGCCCTCGTAGAAGAGTTCCACCACCTTCTCCTCGACCCCGCGCCGGTCGGTGAGGATGATGCGCACGCCGGAGTTCAGGAAGGCAAGCTCGCGAAGGCGGTGCTCCAGCGTCGCGAGGTCGAATTCGGTCTTGGTGAAGGTCTGGGTGGAGGGCAGGAAGGTCACTTCCGTGCCGCGCCTGCCCGGCGCATCGCCCACCACCTTCAAGGGCGCATCGGGCTCGCCATGGGTGAAGCTCATGAAATGCTCCTTGCCATCGCGGAAGATGGTGAGCTTGAGCTTGGTCGAGAGCGCATTGACGACGGAGACGCCCACGCCGTGGAGGCCGCCCGAGACCTTGTAGGAATTCTGGTCGAACTTTCCGCCCGCATGCAGCTGGGTCATGATGACCTCGGCCGCCGAGACCCCCTCGCTCGAGTGGATGTCGGTCGGGATGCCGCGGCCATTGTCGGTGACCGTGCAGGAGCCGTCGGCGTTGAGCGTCACCGTCACATGCGTGGCGTGGCCAGCCAGCGCCTCGTCGATGGCGTTGTCGACGACCTCATAGACCATGTGGTGGAGGCCCGAGCCGTCGTCCGTGTCGCCGATATACATGCCGGGGCGCTTCCGGACGGCATCGAGTCCTTTGAGGACCTTGATCGAATCCGCGCCGTAGGTTCCGTTGCCGCTGCCGGTGTTCTCGTTGTCTGACATCAGTCTTCCATCACTTCCCTGACGAGCCCGTCCTCCACATGGAAGACGGAGCCCTGGTGACCAATCGCTTCGAACAGCTGGGCGTCTGTTCCCGTCATCCAGCTCTGCGACCCGATGGCCGCCAGAGCCTCCAGCAAACTTTTCCGCCGCGCCCGGTCGAGGTGGGCCGCCACCTCGTCCAGGAGCAGGATGGGCGCCACGCCCGCACCCGCCTTCACGGCCCGCGCCTGGGCCAGCACGAGGCCGATCAGCAGCGCCTTCTGCTCCCCCGTGGAGCACTGGCCCGCCGCCATCCGCTTCGGCCCGTGGACGACGTCCAGGTCGCTCCGGTGCGGGCCCCTGAGGGTGCGCCCGGCGGCGCGGTCGAGACCGCGCGAATCGCGTAGTATTTTACGATATTCGTCCTCGACTTGCACCGCAGGCTTTTGGGCCACCAGGCTCTCGATCTCGCCTTCGACCGACACCTCCGCCCACGGAAACGAACTGGCTTCCCGCCCTTCCCCTATATGGGTCTGGAGAGCCTCCAATCCAACCAGTCTGGCGGCCGAAATCGCCACCGCCGCCTCGGCCATGTGGGCCTCGAGGCTGGAGAGCCAGGCGGTGTCCGCCCGCGTGTCCTCGAGCAGCAGGTTGCGCTCGCGCATGACCTTCTCGAAGACCAGGATGCGGGAGGCGTGCTCGGGGTCGAAGGCCGTCACCATGCGGTCGAGGAAGCGGCGGCGGTCGGAGCCCGGCCCTGCGAAGAGCCTGTCCTGCGCCGGGGTGAGCCAGAGGAGGCGCATGTAGTCGCCCAGCACGCCGGAGCCCTTCTGCGTCTCGCCGTCGATCACCACGAGGCGCCCGCCCCCGTCGCCCGCCTCCGGCTGGCCGCTCCAGGCGGTGCCGATGGAGACCGGCCCATGCGCGGTCTCGATCCCGGCGGCGACCGCCCAGGCCGGCGGCCCGCCCTGCCGGGCCAGTTCCTCGAAGGGCGTGCCGCGCAGGCCGCGGCCGGGGCCGAGAAGCGAGATCGCCTCGAGGATATTGGTCTTGCCCGCGCCATTGGCGCCGGTCAGCGCCACCAGCTGCGCCTCCGTTTCAAGGCGGAGGGCGGAATAGTTGCGGAAATCCGTCAGCGTCAGCCGCCGGATGGCGAGGGTGGGGGATTCGGTCACAAAAGAGGCTTACACCCGCATGGGCATGAGCACATAGAGCGCCTGTTCGTCAGCGGGGTCGCGGATGATGGTGGGCGAGCCCGAATCCGCCAGCTGGAACTCCATGCCGTCCGACTTGATCTGCGAGGCGACGTCCATCAGGTAGCGGGAGTTGAAGCCGATATCGAGCGGATCGTCCTCATAGGCGCAAGCCACCTCCTCCTCGGCGGAGCCCGAATCCGGGTTGTTCACGGTCAGCACCACCTTGTTGCCGCCGATCTGCAGCTTCACCGCGCGGCCCTTCTCCATGGAGATGGTCGAGACGCGGTCGACGGCGGAGGCAAAGCTCCGGGTGTCGAGCGCGAGCTTCTTGTCGTTGTTGCGCGGGATGACGCGCTCGTAATCCGGGAAGGTGCCGTCGATCAGCTTCGAGGTCAGCACCAGATCGCCCGCTGCGAAGCGGATCTTGGAGGCCGAGAGCGAGACTTCGACCGGGCCGTCGACACCCTCGAACAGCTTGACGACCTCGAGCACGGTCTTCCTCGGCACGATCACGCCCGGCATGCCCTTGGCGCCTTCGGGCCGCGCGATCTGCGCCTGGGCGAGCCTGTGCCCGTCGGTTGCGACCGCGCGCAGCATGCCGGCCGCCGGCACCTCGTGGAGGTAGATGCCGTTCAGGTAATAACGCGTCTCCTCGGTGGAGATGGCGAAGCGGGTCTTCTCGATCAGGCCCTTGAGATCGGCGCCCGACACGGCGAAGCTGTTGGGGAAATCGCCCGCGGCGAGGTCCGGGAAGTCCTCGTGCGGCAGCGCCTGCAGGGCGAAGCGCGACCGGCCGGCGAAGATCGAGACCCGCTGCCCGTCACCCGCCTGGTCGATCTCGAGCTGCGCCCCGTCGGGCAGCTTCCTGACGATGTCGTAGAGCATGTGGGCGGGCACCGTGATGGCGCCGGACTTGGCCACCTCGGCGGCGACACTCTCCACGATCTCGATGTCGAGGTCGGTGGCCGTCAGCTTGAGCTGGCCATCGCCCGCCTGGAGCAGCACGTTGGAAAGGATCGGGATCGTGTTCCGGCGCTCCACGACGCTCTGCACATGGGTGAGCGCCTTGAGAAAGGCTGACCTTTCGATCGTGACACGCATAACCGGAGAATCCCTCGTGATCGTGCTTGTTATTGTTTCCGGCCCGAGACGGGACCGGGCCGGAAACATTGGCGCGGAAAGCCGCGCAATTCAAGCCCAATCGGGGGTTTATCCCTGCTCCACCAAACGGATCAGCAAGGCCACTTCGCGGGCCAGCTTGTCATCCGTCTTGATCTGGTCCTCGATCTTGCGCACGGCGTGGAGCACCGTCGAATGGTCGCGCCCGCCGAAGCGCCGGCCGATCTCGGGCAAGGAGCGGGCCGTCATCTTCTTGGCCAGATACATGCCGATCTGGCGCGGCACCACGACGCTGCGGGCGCGCCTGGGCGAGAGCAGGTCGGTGCGGCCCACGTTGAAGTGGCGGCCAATCACCTTCAGGATATCATCGATCTTGATGCGCGAGCCGTCCGGGTTCGACTGCATGTCGCGGAGCACCAGCGAGGCGAGGTCCAGCGTCACGGCGGCCTGGTTGAACTGCTGATAAGCCGCGATCCGGTTCAGCGCGCCCTCGAGTTCGCGGCCCGTGCCGGTGATGCGGCTGGCCACGAATTCCAGCACCTCGTCCGGGATCACCACGGAGGGGTCCCGCTTCAGCATGGTCTCGTAGCGGCTCCGCAGGATGCGGCGGCGCGTGTCGAGATCGGGCAATTCGATGTCCACCACGAGACCGCCCATCAGGCGCGAGCGCATGCGCATGTCGATCGAGTCGAGCTGGGCGGGCGGCACGTCCGCCGCCACGATCACCTGGCGGCGCGAGTCGACGAGCGAGTTGAAGGCGTTGCAGAACTCCTGCTGCATGGTCTTGCCCTGCAGGAACTGGAAATCATCGATCAGCAGAACGTCGATCGCGGAGAACTGGTCCTTGAAGGCCAGCGTGTCGCGCTGGCGCAGCGCCATCACGAAATTGATCATGAAGCGCTCGGCGGTGAGGAACATCACCCTGCGGTCCGGGCGCCGGTCGCGGATGCGGTGCGCCACGGCGGACAGAAGGTGCGTCTTGCCCAGCCCCGAGCCTGCATGGATGAACAGCGGGTTGAAGCTAACCACGGCACCCGGCGCCGCATCGGCCACCCGGCACATGGCGGCATGGGCCAGCTGGTTGGAGGAGCCCACCACGAAGGTATCGAAGGTCTGGCCTGGGTCGAGCTGCGGCGCGCGGTCTGCGGCGGCAGCGGCCTGCGCGGCCGCCATGACGGAGGGGGCGGGCTGCGGCGACGCCACGGCCTGCTGCGGAGCGGACTGGCCCGGAGCGTCCTCGGAGGCGGGCTTCACCGGCACGCCGCCGCGCATCCTCACCCGCACTTGCATGCTGTCGAAGGGGCCGAGCTCGGCCTCGCCGATCTTCTGGAGCCTGGAGATGTAATGGGTCTCGATCCAGGACTTCAGGAAGCGCGTCGGAACGGAGACGACGAGCCGGCCCGCATCGAACTCCTCGAGTTCCATGCGCGCGAACCACGAGGTGTAGAGGTCTTCACCAAGTTCAGCCCGGAGCCGCTGCGCAACGCGATCCCACCTCGTCTTTACGTCCGTCAAAACAGTCATTCTACCGCATCCCTTCGCGCGCATTCTGCGGCGCGCATCCTCGTTGCGGCTGAGCCGGTGGCTCAACCGTCTGGTGTTCCCGTGCCGGAAAGCCCCTAGGGGCTTGCGGGCTCCGGGCCGAATGCCGGAATAGTCAATCTACTCATCCTATGCTCCTGCCGCAGCATCGTTGACGAACCGGTCTGGCTTCCTGAGGGCCTGTCACGCGTCCCCACCCTACACACAGACACAAAGGCTCTGCATGGGACGGAAGACGCCCAGCAAACGCCACCACTGACCGCTTGTCGGAACCACCGGGCCTCACACGGCCCTGGTCCCGTTGTTCGCTGTGGAAGATGGGCCCGCAGGCCCCGTCCACGGGCAGAACTTACAAAAGCGTTATCCGCCCAAGCAACCTGATTCAGAATTCACTCCGTACACGGAACGGGCTTGACAGGCCGGGAGCCCGGACGGCTTCCCGAGAGTCAAACGTAAGGTGCTGAGAAAATTCCGGTTTTGAGCGGCGGAGGGCGGCCGGACGCGCGTCTCGCCCGCGTCAAAACGGGTTGCAAATTGCGGCCCCGAGTCCCGCGCGCGGGCCGCGCAGAAGTGCGGAGTCGGGAGCGGCACGCACAAGCTACTGAAATCAGACGATTTTCCGTGCGCGAGACAATCCGTCCCCGGACAAATGTGGAAATCGGGGAAAAATAAAAAACGCCGGACAGGAACTGTCCGGCGTTTTACAAATCGGCACCCTTCCGCAACGGAAAGGGAAGGTCTTCAGGCCTTGATGGCCTTCACCCGGGCGGCGAGGCGCGAAACCTTGCGCGAGGCGGTGTTCTTGTGGAGGATGCCCTTCTGGGCGCCGCGCATCAGCTCCGGCTGGGCAGCCTGCAGAGCAGCATGGGCATCGGCCTGGTTGCCGGAGGCGATCGCCTCCTCGACCTTGCGCACGAAGGTGCGGATGCGGCTCACGCGGTTCTTGTTGATCTCGGTGCGGCGGGCGGCGACGCGGGTGGCCTTCTTCGCCGATTTCGTGTTGGCCATGGGGCTTTGGTCCTGCTTCTCTGAAATACGTTTGATCGGCCTTCAAAAACGAAGAACCGCATGCCTCATGGCAGACGGCCCGCCTCCCGGCGCGATCGGGATGGCGAGCTTATAGTGAGGGCCAGCCCCGCCGTCAATGGCCTCGAGCGGAAAGCCGTGAGGTCAGGGCTTCTCCCATTTGCCGCTTTTTTCCGAGCGGAAGAAAGCGTCGAGGATCTTCATGTTCTGGATGGCGTCATCCACCCCCCAGACGGGCTTCTGCTTCTTCCGGACGACGCGGCCGAAGGCCTCCGCCTGGAGCTGGTACTGGTCGGAGACGGGAAGCTCCGTCCATTCGCCCACATTCATGTCCATGCCCTGGAGGAAATAGCGGTTGGGCCTGTCGGGCGGCGCGTTGAAGGGAATCTCGATCTCGATCCGCCCCTTGGTGCCCATGATGTTGACGCGCTGATAGGGCGCGAGCTGGGTCGAGACCGTGAAGGAGAGGTGCCGCCCCTCGCCGAAGTCCGCAAGCCCGCCCGCCAGCCGGTCGGTCCTGAACTTGGGGTCGCGGTCGAAGGTGGCGGTCACGCGCTTCGGTTCCGCGCCGAAGATGAAGCGCGACACGGTGATCGGATAGCAGCCGATGTCGAGCAGCCCGCCGCCGCCGATCTCCGCCATGTTGCGCACGTTCTTGGGGTCCCGGTTGAAATAGGAGAACATCACCTGGATGGCGCGCACATCGCCGATCTTCTTCTTCTTCACGAGGTCGCGCGCCGCGAGCCACTGCGTGGCGTGGCGCACCATGAAGGCCTCGGCGACGAAGACGTTCCTGATCTTCTTGAGCTGCATCGCCTCCTTCGCGGTGATGGCGATGGGCTTCTCGCACAGCACGTGCTTGCCGGCCTTCGCCGCCTGGAGCGTCAAGGGCACATGCAGGTGGTTGGGCAGCGGATTGTAGACGGCCTCGATCTCGGGGTCCGCCAGCATCTCCTCGTAACTGCCATAGGCTTTGGGAATGCCGAGCTTTCCGGCCCAGTCCTCCGCCGTCTTCTTCCGGCGCGACGAGATCGCCACGATCTCGATGTCCTTGCTCTTCAGCATCCCCGGAATGACCTTGGCCACGCCGATGTTCGCCGTCGAGATGATGCCCCACTTCACGGGTTTCATGCAGTCGCCCTCCCTTTGTGAAGCTAAATGTTTAGTCCGGCGGCGTCCTTCTTGAAAGCGCCGTCGAGGAAGGCGTCGAGATAATCGCGCGTGAGCGCGCGTGGCGTTTCCGGGTGATCGGGCTTGCCGGTCAGCGCATAGCGCAGCCACAGCCCGTCGATCATGGCGGCAAGCCCCTCGGCGAGGCGCCGCGCCTCCGCCTCCGGCAGCAGGCGGCGCAATTCATGGAGCAGGCTGCTCTTCAGCCGGCGGTGGTAGATGCCGAGGATGCTGCGCAGCCGGTCCGACTGGCGGGCGTTGCCATAGAGCGCCAGCCAGGCGCTGAACACCTGCTCGTCGAACTGCGCCTCGCCGAAACACGCATCGATGATGGCGTGGAGGCGCTGGCGCGGGTCCGCGGCCTGCGACAGCCGCGCCACGGCATCCGCCCGGAGCTCCGCCAGGAGGTGGCGCATGGTGGTGAAGAGCAGGTCGTCCTTGTCATGGAAATAGTGGTGGACCATGCCGGCGGAAATCCCGGCTTGGGCAGCAATGCGCGCCACGGTGGCGTGGGCGAAGCCATGCTCGTGGATCACGGCGATGGCCGCCTCCACCAGCTGTTTCCGCCTGATCGGCGCCATTCCGAGCTTCGGCATGCGGACCCTCCGGGGCAAGTCTAGTTTTTATTGGTCAGCCGTCCAAGGAAAACTTGCGCGTCGTCGCGGACCTGATTTAGTCTCGGATCATCGCTGCGGGCCACGGATAACGCCCCGGCAGACAGGGAGAAGACGAATGCATTCACCGATCAAGAGCTTCGCGGCCGCCGTCGCCATCAGCGCCGCCATGGCATCCTCCGCCTTCGCCGCGGAGCCCGAGAGCTGCAAGGCCGTGCGCTTCGCCGATGTGGGCTGGACCGACATCCAGGTGACGACGGGCGCCACCTCCGTCGTGCTCGAGGCGCTGGGCTATGAACCGCAGGTGTCCACCCTCTCCGTGCCGGTGACCTATGCCTCGCTCAAGAACAAGGACATCGACGTGTTCCTGGGCAACTGGATGCCCTCGATGACCGCCGACATCAAGCCCTACCTCGATGACAAGTCGGTGGAGCAGATCGGCACCAACCTCGAGGGCGCGGGCTATGGCCTCGTCGTGCCGCAATACGTCGCCGACGCGGGCGTCAAGTCGCTCGCCGATCTGAGCGCCAATGCCGAGAAGTTCGGCGGCAAGATCTACGGCATCGAGGCCGGCAATGACGGCAACCGCATCATCCAGACGATGATCGACGAGCCCAAGAACAACCTCTCGGGCTTCCAGCTGGTCGAGAGCTCGGAAGCGGGCATGCTGACCGAGGCCGAGAAGGCCATGAAGAACAATGAATGGATCATCTTCCTCGGCTGGACGCCGCACCCGATCATGGGCGAGATGAAGATCCACTATCTGGACGGCATGGGTGACTCGGGCTTCGGTGCCGCCACCGTGCTCACCAACGTGCGCCAGGGCTACACGGCCGAATGCCCGAACGTCGGCAAGCTGCTCTCCAACCTCAAGTTCACGCTGGAGATGGAAGGCGCAATGATGGAGCCCGTGCTGAAGGACGGCGCGGACCCGAAGGAGACCGCGAAGGCCTGGCTCAAGGCCAACCCCGATGCGGCCAAGGCCTGGCTCGACGGCGTGACCACCTTCGACGGCGGTGACGCCGCCGCCGCGGTCGAGGCGGCGCTGAAGGGCTAAGCCAGCGATCACCAGCCCGGGAGGACGCCTCCCGGGCTTTTCTCTTCGCACGTCCCGCCGGCTGCAGCATCTCGGGGGAGGGGCACATGGATCCGGTTTCCGATCTCATCAGGTCGTGGAAGATACCCGTCGGCAAATGGGGCAAGAGCCTCATCGAGTTCATCGTCGATTATTTCCAGTGGCTGTTCGACGCCCTGAAGGTCTCGTTCAACTTCGTGGTCGAGGGGACGACGGCAGGGCTCCTCATGCTGCCGCCGGTGTTGCTGGCGCTGCTCATCGCGGGTTTCGCCTGGTGGCTGCAGAAATCCTGGAAGCTGGCGCTCGGCGTGCTGGTCGGCCTGCTCTTCATCCTGAACCAGGGCCTGTGGAAGGAGACGGTCCAGACCCTCGTGCTGGTCTCGGGCGCCACCGCCCTCTCCATGGGGCTCGGCGTGCCGCTCGGCATCTGGGCGGCGCATAACCCGAAGGTGTGGCGCATCACCCAGCCGGTGCTGGACCTGATGCAGACCATGCCGACCTTCGTCTATCTCATCCCCATCCTTATCCTCTTCGGGCTGGGCGCGGCGCCTGCCCTCATCGTCACCATCATCTTCGCCATGCCCGCACCGGTGCGCATGACCTATCTCGGCATCACCTCGATCCCCAAGCCGATGATCGAGGCGGGAGAAAGCTTCGGCGCCACGAAGCGGCAATTGCTGTGGAAGGTGGAGCTTCCCGCCGCCCTGCCCTCCATCATGGCCGGGCTCACGCAGTGCATCATGCTCTCGCTCTCCATGGTGGTCTTCGCCACGCTGATCGGCGCACCCAGCCTCGGCAACCCGGTGAACAAGGCGCTGGCCAACCGCAACATCCCGCTCGGCATCGAGGCGGGCCTCGCCATCGTGGTGCTGGCCATCATCCTCGACCGCATGCTCGCGGTCAGGGCGGGAGCCAAGAAATGACCGCCGCGATCGAGTTCAAGGATGTCGACATCATCTTCGGCGAGAAAGCCGAAGATGCCCTGAAGCTCGCCCATGAAGGCAAGGACCGTTCGGAGATCCTCTCCCGCACCGGGGCGGTGCTGGGGGCGACGGGCGCGAACCTCACCGTGAAGGAGGGCGAGATCAGCGTGCTGATGGGCCTGTCAGGCTCCGGCAAGTCGACGCTGCTGCGCGCCGTCAACGGCCTCAACAAGGTGACGCGTGGCGCGGTGCTGGTGAAGGACGGTGCGCGCATGGTGGACGTCGCCTCCTGCGACGAGGCAACGCTGCGCCACATCCGCCAGAAACAGGTGGCCATGGTGTTCCAGCAATTCGCCCTGCTGCCCTGGCGCACGGTGCGGGAGAACGCGGGCTTCGGCCTCGAACTCGCGGGCGTTCCGGAGGCGGAGCGCAATGCCAAGGTGGACAAGCAGCTCGAGCTCGTCGGGCTCAAGCAGTGGGCCAGCAAATACGTGCATGAGCTTTCGGGCGGCATGCAGCAGCGCGTCGGGCTGGCCCGCGCCTTCGCCACGGAAGCGCCGATCCTGCTGATGGACGAGCCCTTCTCGGCGCTCGATCCGCTGATCCGCACCAAGCTGCAGGACGAGCTCATCCAGCTGCAGAAGCAGATCAGGAAGACCATCCTCTTCGTCAGCCACGATCTCGAGGAGGCGCTGAAGATCGGCAACCGCATCACCATCATGGAGGGCGGGCGCATCGTGCAGTCGGGAGCACCCGAAGACATCGTGCTGAAGCCCGCCAACGACTATGTGCGGGACTTCATCGCCAATGTGAACCCGCTCTCCGTGCTCACCGCCTGGAACGTGATGCGCGCCCTGCATGAGCTGGAACGCGAGGGCGACTGGGTGTGGCTCGACAAGCGGAAGACCACGCGCTTCCGTCTGGGGCCTGACGGCAAGGTCATGGCCGCCGAGCGTGACGGCCAACCCGCAACATGGGTCTCCTGCGACCGGATCGACATGCCGATCGAGGAGGGAACGCGGCCCGTCTACTGGGCGCGGCCCGGCACATCACTGAAGACGGTGATGCTCGCCATCCACAACACCGACGTGGCGCCCGTCGCGATCTTCGACGAGAACGACCGCTTCCTCGGCGCCATCGGCGTCAGGAACGTTCTGCAGGCGGTGCTGAAGCGGCCGGAGTAGAGCAACGGACGATCGACTGAGACCGGCTCACGTTTTTTCGGATCGTCACCCCGGCGAAGGCCGGGGTCCAGCTTTGGGCATGTATCACGCGGAAAAACAGCTGGATTCCGGCCTGCGCCGGAATGACGGCATCACTCTTTTGGGATGCACATCGCCCTCACCTGGTCGCCCGTCGATGCAGCGCGCGTTTCGCCCAAGCGGAAACGCGGGACGGCAAGAACGCGAGACAAATCGAAATCAGGCTCGGGCGATGTCCCACGCCGCGCCCGTGCCGAGGGGCCCAACTCCCAGATGGCGCGCGATGGTCTGGCCGATGTCGGCGAAGCTCGCCCGCAGGCCGAAGCTGCCCGGCCTCATGCCGCGCATGACGCTCATCACCGGCACCTGCTCGCGCGTGTGGTCGGTGCCTTTCCACGTCGGGTCATTGCCGTGGTCGGCGGTGAGGATGAGGAGGTCGCCCTCCCTGAGCTTCGCAAGGATGCGCGGCAGGTCCGCGTCGAAGGCTTCGAGCGCGCGGCCATAACCCAGGGGATCGCGCCGGTGGCCGAACTCGGTGTCGAAATCGACGAAGTTGGTCATCAGCAAGCCGCCCTCGCCCAGTCCATCCATGCTGGCAAGCGTCACTTCGAGGAACGCCGGGTTGCCCGCGACCTTGATCTCGCGGCCGGTGCCGACATGGGCATAGATGTCGCCGATCTTGCCGACGGACACGACGTCGCGCCCGGCATCGGTCAGCACTTTCAGCAGGGTCGGCGCGGGCGGGGTCACGGCGAAATCCTTGCGGTGGCCGGTCCGGCGGAACTCCCCCGGCCCCTCGCCGATGAAAGGCCGCGCGATGATGCGGCCGATGTTCATCGGGTACGTCAGCTCACGCGCCACGCGGCAGACCTCATAGAGGCGATCGAGGCTGAAGTGCTGTTCATGCGCCGCGATCTGCAGCACGCTGTCGGCACTCGTATAGGCGATGGGCTTGCCTGAGCGGATGTGCTCCGCGCCGAAGCGCTTGATCACCTCCGTGCCGGAGGCGTGGCACATGGCGAGAAGTCCGGGAAGATTGCAGCGCGTGACGATGCCGTCGATCAGGTCTTGCGGAAAGGCGGGAATGGTGCGCGGGAAATAGCCCCAGTCGAAGGACAGCGGCACGCCGGCGATTTCCCAATGACCCGTGATCGTGTCCTTGCCCTTCGAGACCTCGCGCGCCACGCCATACTGGCCGATGAGCGGCTGCGGTCTGAGCGGGTTGCGGCCGGATGAGAGTTCCGCCGCGAGCCCCAGGCCGAGCGAGGCCATGTGCGGCACGTGGAGCTTCATGTGATCGCAGATATGGGCGAGCGTGTTGGCGCCCTCGTCGCCGAAAGCCGCCGCATCCGGCGCACCGCCAATGCCGAGGGAATCAAGGATCAGGAGGAAGGCGCGCGGCATGTCTCGTCCTCAGGCTCCGATGCGCGCCAGGACGGTGGCTGATTCTCCGGGCGCTTCGCCCAGAACATATGCGTTTTGCACGATGTCCGCAGCCCTGACGAAAGTCGCCTCGTCCGCCGCATGGACGAGGCAGAGCGGGGTTCCCCGCTCCACCTTCGCGCCCTTGCCGAGAAGTTCCGACAGGCCGACGCGATGGTCGATCCGGTCGGACGCCACGCGCCGCCCGCCGCCCAGTTCGATGACCGCGAGGCCGAGCTCCCGCGTGCGGAGGGCGGAGACGACGCCTTCGCCTTGGCTGGGCACGGGGCGGATGACGGGCGCGGCTGCGAGCTGCGTGGCGTGATGCGCCAGAAAATCCTTCGGCCCGCCGAGACCCTCGACCATGCGGTCGAAATGCTCCGCCGCGTGGCCGGAGGCGAGAGTCCTCTCCAGCCGGGCGCGGGCCTGGGCCGTGTCGCCTTCGACGCCCGCACTGAGCAGCAATTCAGCGCCGAGCGCCAGGGTGATGTCCATGACGCGCGGATCACTGCGCTTTCCCAGAAGAAATTCGCAGGCATGCGCCACTTCCAGCGCGTTGCCCGCGCAAGGGGCCAGCGGCTCGTCCATGCCGGTGATCAGTGCTGTCGTCTTCAGCCCCGCGCCATTGGCGACGGCGACGAGGCTTTCGGCCAGTCCCCGCGCCTCCTCCATGGTGGCCATGAAGGCGCCGGAGCCGGTCTTGACGTCCAGCACGAGATGCCCGAGCCCCGCGGCCAGCTTCTTGGACAGGATCGAGGCGGTAATGAGCGGGATCGACTCCACCGTCGCCGTCACGTCCCTGATGCCGTAGAGGCGCTTGTCGGCGGGGGCGAGGTCCGCCGTCTGCCCGATGATGGCGCAGCCCGCCTCGCGCGTGACCTTCCGGAACAGGTCGAGGCCGGGCTGGGTGACATAGCCCGGAATGGAATCGAGCTTGTCCAGCGTGCCGCCCGTGTGACCGAGGCCCCGGCCCGAAATCATCGGCACGTAGAACCCGCAAGCCGCCAGCATGGGGGCGAGCATGAGGGAGAGATTGTCGCCGATGCCGCCGGAGGAGTGCTTGTCCGCGACCGGCCCGGGCAGGTCCCAGCGCAGCACGGTGCCGGAGTCGCGCATGGCGAACGTCAGGCCCACCGCCTCCTCCCGGCTCATGCCGCGGAAGAACACGGCCATGGCGAAGGCCGCGACCTGGCCTTCCGAAACGCTGCCCGAGGTGAGGCCTGCGATGAAGCCCTGCACCTCCTCTCGGGAGAGCGCCGCGCCGTCGCGCTTCCGGCGGATCACCTCCTGCGGGAGCATGTCAGGCGTCCTTCAGGAAGCGGGTGACGAGGCTTTTCATGTTCTCCGCCGCCTTCGCACCCTCGCGCTTGGTCTCCTCATGGCTGGGCGAGGCACCCTCGATTCCGGCCGCGAGGTTGGTGATGACGGAGAGGCCCGCGACCTTCAGGCCGAAGCGGCGGGCGAGGATCGTCTCGGGTGCCGTCGACATGCCGACAGCCGAGCCGCCGATGATCTGGAACATGCGGATTTCCGCAGGCGTCTCGAAGGAGGGGCCCGAGTACCAGCAATAGACGCCCTCGTGCAGCGCGATGTTCTCCGCCGCAGCCGCCGCGTGGAAGCGCTTGCGGAGGGCTGGGTCATAGGCGTCCGTCATGGGAACGAAGTTCTCGTCACCATGCTGGCCGACGAGCGGGTTCATGCCGGAATAATTGATGTGGTCCGCGATCAGCATGATGGAGCCCGGGCGCATCTCGGGCTTCAGGCTTCCGGCCGCGTTGGTCAGGATCAGCGTCTCGACCCCTGCCCCTTTGAGCATCTCGATCGCCGGGCGCATCACGGCGGCGTTGCCGGATTCATAAGGATGTGCGCGGCCCGCCAGAACGGCAATCTCCTTGCCGCCGAGGTGGCCTGCGAAGAGCTTGCCCGCATGGCCCGAGATCTTCGGCACGGGGAAGCCAGGAAGCTCCGTATACGGAATGGTGAGGGCATCCTCCACCGCATCGGCCAGTGCGCCGAGGCTGGAGCCGAGGATGATCGCGGTCTTCGGCGCGCGGGAGCCAAGCCGTTTCGTGAGTTCGTTCATGCGAGGTTCTCCGGGCCGAAGGAAAAGGGCAGCAGTTCGTCGAGGGTGAAGCTGCGGATCAGTTCGCCCTTCTCGGTGCAGCAGTGAATCTTCACCTCGGGGCTGGCAAATTCCCGGATCTTCTGGCGGCAGCCGCCGCAGGGTGTGCAGAGCGCATCGCCATTGCCCATCACCACGATCTCGGTGATGCGGCGGCTCCCCGCCATGATGAGGGCCGAGATGGCGGAAGGCTCCGCGCACCAGCCCTGCGGGTAGGAGGCGTTCTCGATGTTGCAGCCCGAATGGACGCGGCCGTGCTCGTCACGCATGGCGGCGCCCACGAGGAAGTTGGAATAGGGCGCATGGGCCCTGAGGCGGGCGGTCTTCGCCTCTTCGATGAGGTCACGCATGGTCAGCGATCCTTGGTATAGGGAAGTCCGGAAGCCCTGGGCGGCACCGACTTGCCGATGAAGCCGGCGAGCAGCACCACGGTGAGCACGTAAGGCAGCATGTTGATGAATTGAACGGGGATCTGCACCCCACCCAGCGAGGCGCCCTGCGTGAAGTTGCCCACCGCCTGCAGGAAGCCGAAGAGCAGGCAGGCGGCGAGCGCGGGCCAGGCCCGCCAGTTGGCGAAGATGAGGGCCGCGAGCGCCATGAAGCCGCCGCCCGCCGTCATGTCACGCACGAAGCTGGAGGAGAGCGAGGTGGAGATATAGGCCCCCGAGATGCCACACAGCACGCCCGCGATCAGCACCGCGCGGTAGCGCAAGCCCGCGACCGAGATGCCCGCCGTGTCCACCGCGTGCGGGTTCTCGCCCACCGCGCGCAGCCTGAGGCCGAAGCGGGTGCGGGCCAGCGCCCAGGCAGTGAGCGGCACCAGCGCGAAGGCGGCATAGGCGAGGATCGAGTGGGAGAGGAAAATCCTCACGAGGGGTCCGAGTACCGGAACCTCCTCGAGCGCGGGGAAATCGAAGGGCAGGAAACGGCCCTCGGGCGGCAGGGCCGGCGTGCGGCCGCCCTCCTTGAACCATTCATTGCCCAGCACCACGGCAAGCCCCGCCGCCAGCATGTTGATGGCCACGCCCGAAACCACCTGGTTGCCGCGCTGGTTGATCGCGGCATAGCCATGGACCAGCGCGAAGCCCACCGAGGCGACGATGGCGAGGATGAGCCCGATCCAGGCCGAGCCATAGACCGCCGAAGCCGATGCCGCGACGAAGGCCGCGATCAGCATCTTGCCTTCGAGGCCGATGTCCACGATCCCGGCCCGCTCCGACCAGAGCCCTGCGATGCAGGCGAGGATCAGCGGCACGCTCATGCGGATCGAGGAGGCGAGGAGTTCGACGTTGAGGTCCATCTATTTCCCCTCCGCCTTGAAGAAGAGCACCGCGACCCAGGGCCGGAAGGCATATTCGAGCGCGCCCATGAACAGGATGACGAGGCCCTGGATGACCACCACCATGTCCCGGTTGATTTCCGGTTTGGCGAAGGACAGTTCCGAGCCGCCCTGGTAGAGGAGCCCGAACAGCATGGCGGCGAGCACGATGCCCACCGGGTGCGAGCGGCCCATGAGCGCCACTGCGATGCCGACGAATCCGGCCCCGCCCACGAAGCCGAGCACGAGGCGGTGCTGCACGCCGAGAATTTCGTTCACCGCCATCAGCCCCGCGAGTGCGCCTGAGATCGCCATGGTGATGATGATGATCCGGTCCGGCCTGATCCCGGCATAGACGGCGGCGGACGGGTTGGCGCCGAGTGCCCGGATTTCGTAGCCGAGCTTGGTGCGCCAGAGCAGGTACCACACGGCGAAGACCGCGACGATGGCGAGGAGGACGGAGAAATTGAGTGGCGAGGAGGCGATGCGGACGCCGAAGAATTCGCGCGCCACCTCGCGGAAGCTCATGATGTAGGCGCCGGTGATCTCCCGGCTTTCCACCGCCATCTTGCCGACGGGGCGGAACCAGTAATTGATGAGATAGCCGACGAGGCTCGCCGCGATGAAGTTGAACATGATCGTGGTGATCACGATGTGGCTGCCGCGCTTGGCCTGCAGCACGCCCGGTATCCAGGCCCAGAAGGCGCCTACCGCCATGGAGGCGAGCACGGCCAGCGGAATGACGATCGGCCACGGCAGGAATTCGAGACCCAGCCCCACCGCCGCAGCACCCACGCCCGCCATGTAGGCCTGGCCCTCGCCGCCGATGTTGAAGAGCCCGGCGTGAAAGGCCACCGCCACCGCAAGGCCGGTGAAGACGAAGTTGGTGGCGTAATAGAGAAGGTAGCCCCAGCCCTTGAGGGAGCCTATCGCGCCGTCGAGCATGATCCACATCGCCTCGAACGGGTTCTCCCCGATGATGACGACGACGAGGCCTGAGACGATGAGCGCCACGGCGAGGTTGATGAGCGGGATCAGCCCCACGTCAACCCAGTGCGGCAGTTCTCCGCGCGCGGACATCATCATGCCGCGTCCTTCGCCACGCCGGCCATCAAGAGGCCAAGCTCGCGCTCGTCCGCGCCGGGGCCGCGCTCGCCCATGACGCGGCCCGCGAACATGACAAGGATGCGGTCCGACAGGGAACGGATTTCATCGAGTTCGACGGAGACGAGCAGCACGGCTTTTCCTTCATCGCGCAGCTGGATGATGCGCTTGTGGATGTATTCGATGGCCCCGATGTCCACGCCCCGCGTCGGCTGGCCGACGATGAGGAGGTCCGGGTTGGAGGCGATCTCGCGCGCGATGATCAGCTTCTGCTGGTTGCCGCCGGAGAATTTGGAGGATTTGAGGAAGGGGTCCGGCGGGCGCACGTCGAACTCCTGCATCTCGGCCTTCGCGCGGGCGATGACCTTGTCCCGGTCGAGGCGGAAGCCGCGGCCCAGCGTGTCGAGGTGGTGCCAGCCGAGGATGGCGCTCTCGCTCGCATCGAAGGAGCCGATGAGCCCGCGATGCTGGCGGTCCTCCGGCACATGGGCGAGGCCTTCGGCGCGCACGTGGCGCGGGTCGCCCAGCACGCCGATGTCCTTGCCCTCGAAGACGACCTGGCCCGAGCTGGGCCTGGTGATTCCGGCGATGACGTCGAGGAGTTCCGACTGGCCGTTTCCGGAGACGCCCGCGATGCCGACGATCTCGCCCTTCCGCACGGTGAAGGAGACATTGTCCACCCGCGCAATGCCCTTCCGGTCCTTCCAGGTGAGGTTCTTCACCTCCAGTACCGTCTCGCCGGGGCGCGACGGGCCCTTCTCGACGCGGAGCAGAACGTGGCGGCCCACCATGAGCTCCGCCAGCTCTTCCACATTCGTGGCCTTCGTCTCGCGCGTCGCCACCACCTCGCCCCGGCGCATGACCGAGACGCGGTCCGTGATGGCCATGATCTCGCGGAGCTTGTGGGTGATGAGGATGACGGTCTTGCCCTGCTCCTTCAGTGTACGGAGGATACGGAAGAGATGGTCGGCCTCGTCCGGCGTCAGGACGCCGGTGGGCTCGTCGAGGATCAGCGTCTCCGCACCCTTGAACAGCGCCTTCAGGATCTCGACGCGCTGCTGCAGGCCCACGGGGAGTTCGCCGACGATCGCGTCCGGATCGACCTCCAGCTCATAGTCCTCGGCGAGGCGGGTCAGTTCGGCGCGGGCTTTCGCGAGGGCGGGGCCGATCAGGCGGCCTCCCTCAGCGCCGAGCACCACGTTCTCCAGCACAGTGAAGGGTTCGACCAGCATGAAATGCTGGTGCACCATGCCGATGCCGAGTGCGATGGCATCCGACGAGGAGCGGATCTTGACGGGAGCGCCCTTGACCCGGATCTCGCCCCTGTCGGCCTGGTAGAAGCCGAAGAGGATCGACATCAGGGTGGACTTGCCCGCGCCGTTCTCGCCGATGATGCCATGGATGGAGCCCGGCGCGATGGCCAGCGTCACGTCCTTGTTGGCGTGGACGGAGCCGAAGCGCTTGTCGATGCCGATGAGCTCTATTGCCGGAGTCATGCCGTCTCCGTTGGAAATGGCATTCCCCTCGCCCCGGCGGGGGAGGGGAATGCCGAGTGGGTATCCGCGAAGTCCGCTCTTACTGGACCGGGCAGGTGTTGTCGGTGGTGTAGTCGTGCACCTTGATCGTGCCGGCGATGATGTCCGCCTTGGCCGTCTCGGCGGCGGCCTGCATCTCCGCCGTGACCAGCGGCTTGTTGTTGTCGTCCATGGCATAGCCCACGCCATCCTCGGCGAGGCCCAGGGCCTGGATGCCGGGCTTGAAGGTGCCGTCCTTGCCGGACTTCATGACGTTGTAGACGGCGACGTCCACGCGCTTCAGCATGGAGGTGAGGACCTTGCCGGGGTGCAGGTAGTTCTGGTTGGCGTCGACGCCGATCGACAGCGCGCCGCCATCCGCCGCGGCCTGCAGCACGCCGAGGCCCGTGGCGCCGGCCGCGGCGTAGATCACGTCCGCGCCCTGGGCCATCTGGCCCTTGGTGATTTCGCCGCCCTTGACGGGGTCGTTCCAGGCAGCACCCGTGTCGCCCGTCATGTTCTGGAAGATGGTGGCATCGGCCTTGGCGGCCTTGACGCCCTGCGCATAGCCGCAGGCGAACTTGCGGATCAGCGGAATGTCCATGCCGCCCACGAAGCCGACCTTGCCGGACTTGGAGGCCATGCCGGCGAGCACGCCGACGATGTAGGAGCCTTCATGCTCCTTGAAGACGATGGACTGGACGTTCGGCAGGTCCACCACCATATCGACGATGGCGAATTTCAGTTCCGGATATTCCTTGGCCACCTTCTCGACCGCGGCGGCCTGGGCGAAGCCGGCGGCGATGATCGGCGAATAGCCCTGATCGGCGAAGTTGCGAATCGCCTGCTCGCGCTGGGCCTCGTTGGCGATCTCGAACTCGCCATAGGCGATGCCGGTCTCCGCCTTGAACTTCTCGGAGCCGTTGTACATGCTTTCATTAAAGGACTTGTCGAATTTGCCGCCGATGTCGAACACGATGGCGGGCTTGTCATCGGCCGCGAAGGCCGTAGCCGCGGACAGCGCGAGGGCCGCCACGGCACCGAAAAGTGAACGTCTGAGCATCTTGTCGTCTCCCTGTTGTTTCGCGCCCGATCGAACCGCAATCCGGCATGGCCTGCGATCCGCCTGATGGCACGATCAAAACACTGCGGCACTGTTCCGGTCAAGCGCCCGGCTTGAAACCTGGGAACAGCTTTCACATATGATGGTTGTAGCTGAGGATGCCGCGTCCGGGTTCCAGCTTCACTGCTGCTTCACGAGGGCACGAATGTCGCGTTTGTCTGTTTTTTCATCGCCTCTCCTGCTCGGCTTCGACGAGCTGGAACGGATGCTCGACAGGGCTTCCAAGACCTCCGGAGACGGCTATCCACCCTACAATATCGAACGGCTTCCGCGGGCGGAGGGCGAGGCGGAGCGGCTCCGCATTACCCTCGCCGTGGCGGGTTTCGGCCGCGATGAACTCGACGTGACGGTCGAGGAGAACCAGCTGGTGATCCGCGGCCGCCAGAAGGAGGAGGACGGAAGGGCTTACCTGCACCGCGGCATCGCGGCCCGCCAGTTCACGCGGAGCTTCGTGCTTGCGGAAGGCATGGACGTCACCGGAGCCCGGCTGGAGAACGGCCTGCTGGAGCTTCATCTCGAACGGCCTGAACCCCGGCGGGTGGTCCGCCGGATCCAGATTGGAGGGTGATCACATGAACACCAATGACACCAAGAAGTCCGTGGAGCTCACGCCGCAGGATCTCGCAACGCTGGGCGAAGGCGCCCTTGGCTACATCCGCGAGATCGAGTTGCAGGAAGCCCAGCGGCTCCTGGGCAACCACGCCAGCGTGGCGCCCGATTCCAGGCTGTTCTGCCTGTACAATGCGGATGGCACGCCGGTTTCGATCTCAGGCTCCCGGGAAGCGGCCCTCGGCAGCGCCTTCGAGCATGAACTGACCGCCATGAGCGTGCACTGAACGGCCCGTCACCCCGCAACAGGGGTGACGGCACTCTGCCCGCGCGTCTTTACGCCGCCGAGGCGTTGGTCGCCGGGTTGGCCGCGGGCTCGGTCAGGATGGCGTAGAGGCCCTGGGCATCATCCGTGCCGCGGAGCTTCGCCACCACCGCCGGATCGCGCAGGAGGCGGGAAATCCGCGCCAGGGCCTTCAAATGATCGGCCCCGGCATGCTCGGGCGCCAGCAGCACGAACACCAGGTCCACCGGCTGGCCGTCCACCGCCTCGAACTCCACCGGGGTGGCGAGGCGCGCGAACAGGCCGTAGACGCGCGAAATGGACGGCACCTTGCCGTGCGGGATGGCGATGCCCTGCCCGATTCCGGTGGAACCCAGCTTCTCACGCTTCATCAGGATTTCGAAGATCACCCGGTGGTCGATGGCGACCTGCGCCGCCAGGGCCTGGGAAAGCTCCTGCAGGAGCTGCTTCTTGTTCGCCGCCTTGAGGTTCGCGAGAACCGACTGCTTGTCGACGAGTGTATCCAGGGTCATGTGCGGGTGTGTCCCGTGAAAGAGGGGGCTTGGAATTCAGGCGGCCGGCTTGGGATCGACCCAGCCGATGTTCCCGTCGGGACGCCTGTAGACCAGATTGAGGCCGCCATGCCCGCCGTTGCGGAAGAGCAGGAACGGCTCGGTGGAAATGTCGAGTTGCATAACCGCCTCTCCCACGGAGAGTTCCGGCAGCTTGACCTCGGTTTCCGCCACCACCACGGGGTGGGGCCCGTGGCCCTCGGTTTCCCCTTCCGGCGTGGCGGAAATCACATAGCTCTGCGCGTCCACCTGGCGGACCGGCTCGCGCCGGTTGCGGTGATGGTCCTTGAGGCGCTGCTTGTAGCGCCGCAGCTGCTTCTCCAGGTGGTTGGCCGCCTGGTCGAAGCTGGGGTGGGCCTCCGCCCCGCTGCCTTCGGCCTGGAGCACCAGGCCCGTGGCGAGGTGGACGGCGCAATCCGTGCGGAAGCCGGCGCGCTGCTTCTCCACCGTCACATGGGCGTGGACGGTCCCCTCGAAATATTTCTGCTTGAGCTGCTGGAGACGGGTGTCGATGTGTTCACGCATGGCGTCGCCGACATCGAGATTCTTACCGGTGACTTTGATCTGCATGGTCGTCGCAAATATCCCTGCTTCGCCCGAGCACTACACATGGGCGCGTTTGCTGAACACGTCAACTGGCCTGTCAATCTTGCCCGAAACACACTCCGGTCGGCTTCGCGGTCGGCGGGCTCCAGGTCACCGCATCGGGCCTGCCGCGAGCCGGGCGGAACCTAGTCGAGGGGACCGGCTGCGTCAACGGGAATGGGGCTGCCTGACCTTGCGTTCGCGGCGGCGCTGGACGGACGAGGGAATCCCCAGCCCTTCCCGGTACTTGGCGACCGTCCGGCGGGCGATCTCCACGCCCTGCGCCTTGAGCCTGTCGACGATCGTGTCGTCCGAGAGGACGTCGTCCCCCTCCTGCGCGATCAGCTCCTTGATGCGGTGGCGCACCGCCTCTGCCGAATGCGCGTCGCCATCCGTCTCGGCGGAGGCGATGGCCGTGGTGAAGAAATACTTGAGCTCGAAGATGCCGCGCGGGGTGGCCATGTAT
>VFQS010000305.1_pt1 | contig 59742 bp, 57 predicted proteins | sample 3512361 | NCBI WGS metagenome assembly VFQS01 (sample SAMN10412375, study PRJNA504923) | tailings metagenome | isolation source: Relicate 1 Philex TSF3 active mining | place: Philippines | reverse complement strand
AGTTTGTGCCTAGCACTTCCTGCCTTTCTTTTCTTCTTTTTAGTCTAAAGTCCAGTGGTTAGATGCGATCGTCATATTTAACCAGTTGAACGCTAGAGTAATCCTAGCATTAAGGCTTTTGAGTCAGTAAAGATGGCATCTAATGGGACATCCCAAGGATCATGGGGCAATTCATCTACATAAAACTCATCGAAAATAATTCCTGCTTTCAATCCTGTGGAGTGAGGCAACCAACGATCATAAAAGCCGCCGCCATAACCTAAGCGATAGCCTTGGCGATCGCCAGCCACCGCAGGTATCAAAATCAGATCAATATTTCCTAAATCCATCGGTGGTAAATCGGGATGCGGCTCAAGGATATTAAAAGCGCCTAATTGCATCTGATTGGAGAAATCAGCGATCGCTACTTGATGCCACATCAAATCTTTTTCGATACAACGCGCAAATCCCCAATTCTTTTCAGGAAATCTTTGCCACAATGTACTCAAATCTGGTTCTTGCCGAAAACTAGTGAAGGCTAAGATATTTTGTGCTTGTTGGAATATTTGCCAATTAGAAAGGCGATCGCATATAGCTAAGTTTTTTTGCCGCCAGACTTCATGGGGGAGTTGGCGACGTTTAGTAAGAAAGTCTTTTCTAAGTTGCCTTTTAATTTGTTGCTTGTCTTGGTGAGCATCTCTAATCGCTTCAATCACGCTATCGTAACCTGCATATAAACAAAAATTAGGGACGCATAGCGCCCCGCTAGTCTATGTAATGCCTAAAATTGCTTTTTTGTAAGCAGGGCGATCATTAATGCGTTTGATATAGGCATCGATTGCAGGATACTCAGCATAGGATAGTTTCAACATCAAAATCCCATAACCAAGAATTGAGCCAACTGCTACATCAGCAACAGAGAAGTTATCCCCTGTGAGATACATTTGATTTTCAAGAACTTTATTTAAGGCACTGAGCAATCGAGGGGTCTCCTTTTCACGGCTTTCCGCAATAAACAAACCATTACCAAGGGTGGAATTCGCAAACAATACCCATTGAGAAGCGATCGCTCTTTCTTCGAGAGTTTTCACCTGCTCATATTTATCGGCAAGGTATAGCAAAATTGCTCCAGATTCCCATAATTGTAAATCACCTTCAGTAATTGCAGGGACTTTTCCGAAGGGATTAATGGCTAAAAAGTCAGGTTGTAAGTGCTCACCTGCCTGCATATCGAGAAGTTGGAACTCATAGGGAGCTTGCAATTCTTCTAAATACCATTTCACAATTGAAGCACGACTTCTCGCGCCACCATAAAGTTTGGTCATAGTTTTTCTCTCGTGATTATAACTGGTCAGATTAATACTATCGATGCTGTAAGCACCTTAAATTCACCCGATAGTATAGCGGTTTTCAGATGAGAGCATATTCATTTGAAAACACTCTAAATAACGTCAGTACTTGGGAAGTCAGGACAAGGGCGGAAATTCAGCAAGATTTTGTGGTTGAATCAAAGCGTTGGGTAGTGGAGAGAACCTTTGCTTGGATAGGCAAATATCGCAGACTCGGCAAGAACTATGAATTTTATGAGAATGCTGCGGAGTCGTTTATCTCCCTAGATTTCTCCGCAAAATGCTGAGAAATCTTGCTACTGCCAATTCTGAAATACTTTCTTAGCTAACGATCAAAATCTCTTATCACTTCCTATTTCCATAGCGAATAAACCTTATTAAACCTTGTGGGAAACTGATTAATCTCTTCCATAAACTAATAAAGAAATTCTCGATTTTGAGAATAATTGTGTCTAGCCAAAAAATCACAGTCATTACTGGATTATAGACATAGCCTAAAAGGGTTGCCTTGGCTTCGATCCATGCTCTTAATGGACGTTCATTCTCTGTCTCTGGCGATGAGCCTTGGTAGGCTAATAACTCTTCTTCAAATAGTAAACTTCCTTCGAGCAGATCTTGAGAAATTTGTGTAGTTGTGGTTTCAAAACTTTGCAAATCTCCTGAAGAGTTAATGGCTATCATCTCTTGAGACTTCGTGAAGGCATGAGATTCATATTCCAAAGGAAGCGGCCAAGGACCATTATCATCACCAAAGACATCTTCCATCGTAAGCCATGCTTCCTCGCTAGGAGCTATGTCAGAAGTCTCATCTAGAGAGGGTTTTGATAACTGTCTACCAAAGAAATAGGCGATCGCTTCGGCAATCAATCTCTGTAAACGCTCAAGTTGATCGTCAAATTTGAGTTCGTCAGAATTTTCAGAACTAGATCTTTTAGATGTATTTGGAGAGTCCTGCGAACTGCTTTGGATCTTATCAGCAGCTTCTCCCGATAGAAACTCTGATGCTTTTTCTTGGAAATCCTCAAGGACATCACTAGAGGTTACTGCCTCACCATCAAGTACACGCTTACCGATGAAATAAGCGATCGCGGCAGCAATCAATTCTCGTAATCGCTCTAGGTTGGTATTTTGAGTTAATGGTGCATTTTCTTTGATCGCACCCGTTGATTTAGCCCGTCGCCGCCGCAATTTGGGACTAGATGGTAAAGCGTCAGATTCTGTACCTGATAAATCTGTTAATTCTTCATCACTAGCTAAATTTTGTTCTTGAGTATTAGCTTGATTGCCATGACCAAAGAAATAGGCGATCGCTGCTTCGATCAAACGGCGTAACTGCTCTAGACTGCGATTTTTCCCTAGGGCGACATTTTCCACTAAACCATTACTTTCTTTTAAGGCGTTCTCCTCCGCTTGGCGTTGCTCCACCTGCTGCTGCCAAATTTCCGCGAAGATCCGATTAGCAAGTATTCTTGGCTCTAATTCGGGATTATCTATGTTCGCGAGGTTATCGGGTTGGCGCTTGACGATCGCAGCAATATTGCGATCTAGTTGGAGTTTGGCGCGATCAATCCAATTTAAAAATTTGACTAAAGGTCTTAAGAGTAAAGGAATTTCTGGAGGAATTTCAGGCTTTGATAACTCTTGTTCAATTACTTGCTTAATATTTTCAGTATTTGATTCAGATTCCGATAATAATCCGACGGACTCAGGTTGCGATCGCAGTTTTTCTCTATCCTCAGTTTTAGCGCGACCAAGTGCAGGAAAAATCCGCTTAGTCGTCGAGGCAACTAGATACACAGGATATAAAGCCGCTTTTGCTACTTGATAGGCGAGCAAGCGCGGTAATTCCTTCACACTGGGCATCTGCTTTAATTGGCGATCAATTAATCGTCTTGCACTGCGTCCTAATTTGGCAGGCAAGGATTGATCGATCCAATTAAAGAGGCGGCTTTGAAAACGTGGCATAGATACATCATAAAAAAGAAAGGCGCGATCGCCAATAAAAAAGGACTCCGAGCAGTACTCGAAATCCTTTTTTATTCAAATAAAGTTACCAAGCAACTTAATTTAAATTAATTAGAACAAGCCAAGAGTCAAAGACTTGTCAATAGGCAAGGTAGAGCCGATACCCAAGTAAAGGGTAAAAGCAGTACCAAAGAGGAATACTGCCATCGCTACAGGACGACGGAAAGGATTTTGGAACTTGTTAACATTCTCGATGAAGGGAATGAGGATCAAGCCAACGGGAATCAAGCTTTGGAGCAGTACACCCAAAAGCTTGTTAGGTACGATCCGCAAAATTTGGAATGCAGGATACAAGAACCACTCTGGCAAAATTTCCAAAGGAGTCGCGAAAGGATTAGCAGGTTCGCCAACCAAGGTTGGGTCAAGCACTGCCAAACCAGTAATCAAAGCGATCGTGCCAGTAATTACAACGGGGAACATGTACAACAAGTCATTCGGCCAAGCTGGTTCGCCGTAGTAGTTGTGACCCATGTTCTTTTCCAACTTGGCGCGCAAGATTGGATCATTCAAATCGGGGAGCTTTTCAGTCTTTGCCATTTTATTGCTCTACTATTGCAATGTATTTTTTCTAAAATTATCTAATACGAAAATCCTAAATTGGGTTGTAAGATAACAAACCTTACAAAGGACCAGAAATACCTTGCTTACGGATCATCAAGAAGTGAGCAAGCATGAATACAGCGATCAACCAAGGCAATACAAAGGTGTGCAAGCTATAGAAACGGGTAAGGGTTGCTTGACCAACGCTTTGACCGCCACGAAGTAGTTCAACTAAGGTTCCACCAACTACAGGAATTGCTTCAGGTACGCCAGATACGATCTTTACCGCCCAGTAGCCAACTTGATCCCAAGGTAAGGAATAGCCAGTTACACCGAAGGTAACGGTGATTACGGCAAGGATTACGCCAGTAACCCAAGTCAATTCGCGGGGTTTTTTGAAACCGCCAGTCAAATAAACACGGAAAACGTGCAAGATCATCATCAAGACCATCATGCTTGCAGACCAACGGTGGATTGAGCGGATCAACCAACCAAAGTTAACGTCGGTCATGATGTAGCGAACTGAGTCAAAGGCTTCAGTAACCGATGGCTTGTAATAAAAGGTCATCGCGAAACCAGTCGCGAACTGAATTAGGAAGCAGGTGAGGGTGATGCCACCTAAACAATAAAAAATATTGACATGGGGTGGAACGTACTTACTAGTAACGTCCTCAGCGATCGCCCCGACTTCAAGGCGATCGTTAAACCAATCGTAAACTTTACTCATGTAATTGAAAAACCCAAGATTGCTGAACTAGTTAACAATTTTTTGATAGCTGTAACTTATTTTAATACTTATGACCGAGTGAAGGCAAACCTAAAGAAGGTTTTTAATAAGTTTCACTAAATATATAGAAAGATATAACAAGTTTTCTTGTTCTTTGTGAGCCTGCATGAAAATACATTTGCGTTTCAGATTAGCAGTTTTTGTGATTTCTCTATCCTGCTCTTGTGTAACTCCTTTATTGGCTCAAGTTTGCTCCAAGAATTCTCAGGTAAATCTGGGAAATAATAACGAGGAATATCCACCAACTCAACGTGTTGCATCTGTTCGTAGCGATCGCAACTTGAGTTTAACTTGGTCTTTACCCACAGAATTTACGGCAATTGATCCATTTGTAGGCAAGGACTATCAACTAGCGCAGCACGAGGGCATTGATTTTATTCACAGCAATCCCTTGGTTAATCAGGTTTTGGTGCGATCGGCTGCCGATGGCACTGTTATGTATGTTCGTTATGATTGTCCGCAGTCCCATGAATTTGAGCCAAATATTTCCAAGCGAGACTGTGGTGGCGATTGGGGAAACCATATCGTAATTCGGCATCCAAATGGACTTTTTACCCGATATGCTCACCTCTATCCTGATAGTATCCAAGTAAAAGTTGGGCAGAAAATTACTCGTGGTCAGGAACTTGGCAGAATGGGCAATTCAGGACGCAGTGATATTAGACATTTACATTTTGAGTTAGGTGTGGCTATTCAGATCGATCCCTGTGCGCCAGCCCAATCTTTTCACTATGTTTACAATCCAGCCAATTATTTACAATGGGTCAATACCCAATAGAGAGAGTGGCAGCGCTTCGCGTCGCCACTCTCTCTATTACATGCAACCTAGTAAAACTTAAATGTATGAACGATTTACCCGATAAGTCTGCTGAGAAAGATAGCGATCGCCATGAAGGTAACAGCGTTGATATTCGCGAGATGAATATTGATGATATTGCGCCAATTTTTCACTTAGGCGAGCAATTATTTACTAGTGACTTATATCCATACCTCTATCGCACATGGGATGAGTGGGAGGTGATCGGGATGTATAACACTGATTCGGAATATTGCCTAGTTGCCGAGATCGATGATCAGCTTGCAGGTTTCATTCTAGGCACAATCATCAATAAGGCTTCATGGAAATATGGCTATATTACTTGGCTGGGTGTAAATCCCAATTTCCAACGACGAGGAGTAGCCGATCGCCTAGTCGATAAAATCATCGAGCGCATGATTGAAGATAATGTCCGCCTAATGCTGGTTGATACCGATCCTGCAAATACACCTGCCATTAATTTCTTCAATCGCAAGGGTTTCGGCAATGCCAGAGAACACGTCTTCCTATCCTTAAATCTCGCTAAACATGAATATTACGGCAGGCTAATCAATTACGAACGTGATAAAGCTGAACGCAACCGTCCGCGATCGCGCCGCCGCACTTAAAGGCTTTTTTGCCGTTATGCGAAAGTTTGTTTCTTGGAGTGCGATCACTTTGTTGGTTAATCGCGCATTCGTTACTACAGTTACTAGCGAGATCGCTATTTATAAGAAAAACATCTGAGCCAATCGATCTGCTAAATTAAAAAAGTTAGCCAGAATTAACAGCAAATTATGCGCTCAAATGTCGATTTTCAGAAAATCGAACAACTTATGGAAGCATTAGGCAAAGAAGCTCGTAGTTCAGGATGCATCTACTTTACAGGCGGCGCTAGTGCTTTGCTCATTGGTTGGCGTAGTTCTACTATCGATATAGATATTCGTTTAGATCCAGAACCATCAGGAATTTTTCAAGCGATCGCTAAGCTCAAACAAGAATTAAACATAAATATTGAACTTGCCTCCCCACAGGACTTCTTGCCACCTCTTCCAAGATGGCGAGACAGAAGCGTATTCATTGGTCAACGGGGACAGATTTCGTTTTATCACTATGACTTTACAGCCCAAGCTCTTTCTAAACTATCCAGAGGATTTGACCGCGATATTAAGGATGTTGAAGCTATGTACGCTCAGAAATTATTTTCTCTGAGTACGCTGCTCGATTGCTTTGAGGCGATCGCACCCGAAATAATTCGCTTCCCTTCTCTTAACCCTGACGTACTTAGAAGCAGAGTCGAAAACTTCATCAAACGGTTTGAAGGACAAGAGCAACAATGAGTCTCAATGATTTACCAGGAGCCGAAATAATATTGCCGGGATTAAACGATCTGCATAGTGGTAATTCCAATACTACTGGGGCTTTACTAGTTGCGATCGCCTCAACCCGTTTAGCCGAAGCAGGTTTAGATATTCCAAAATATTACTTAGCCTCAGAGCCAGAACTAACCTTGTATGCTCGTCTTCAAGAAGAACGAGAAGATGCTTACCCTTACTATAATGCTTTACTGAATAGCCTTAATAGCTTTTGCAATGCCCTTGAACTCAGTTATAGATACAATCGTAATTAGGTAACCTGTAATCTTCATCTTTGTTGTGGAGAATGAGTTAGGTCAAAACCGCAAAATGTTTTAAGGCAGTCTGACAATCATCTTTAATCTGCTCTTTGAGCGCATCCAGTGACGCAAACTTATGTTCGGGACGGATAAAATTGACTAGCTCTACATTTAGTTCTTGATCATATAGATCACCTTGCCAATCGAATAAATGCACCTCAACCGATCGCCGATTGCCCCTTAAATCTTCTTTTACCGTTGGTCTTAAACCGATATTCATCACGCCAAATATGGGTTTAGGGCTAGAGCTAATATGCACTTGCACTGCATAAACACCATCACGGGGTAGACATTTTTGAGCAGGGAGATCAAGATTTGCCGTCGGGAAGCCGATAGTGCGTCCTAACTGTTTGCCTTGGATGACTTTGCCCACCAGATTATAAGGACGACCGAGCAGGGCATTGGCAAGATCGACTTCACCCTTGGCTAGAGCTGCACGAATATTTGAGCTACTAATTCTGATCGGTGTTGGATCATGAAGGAGCATCGTCTGCTCTGGTATTACCGTGAGGCGATCGCCCCAAATATTTTTTAAGTCGGTAATATTACCTTGACGTTTCTGCCCAAAGTGAAAATCACACCCCACACTGATTAATTCCACTTGCAGAGAGTCAATCAAAATTTGCTGCATAAATTCGGTAGCTGTGAGTTTAGCCAGATCCGCGTCAAATGGCAGCAAAACTAATTGCTCGACACCAAGGGATTCAAGTAAGGAAACTTTTTCGTCAAAGGGGGCAAGTAGCGATCGTGATTGCTTACTAAAAAATTCTTGAGGATGGGGCGAAAAGGAAACAACAGTACTCGTTAAATGCTGATTTTTACTGCCCAAAGCATCGGGAAGAATCGGCGCAATCACATGGCGATGTCCTATATGCACGCCATCAAAGTTACCGAGGGCGATCGCAGTAGGACGGGAAATTTGGTTTGGATCAAATATTACTCTCACACTTAATATTTTGACACAATTCTGGGATGTGATCTCAGCACTAATTTTGGGTTTTGTTGCACCTACTCCCTTCCCACCCAAGAATTAGCCATTGCGGCGCGAAGCGCCGCAATGGCTAATTCTTGGGTTTAATGTATATTGCTTAAGTGGGAAGGGATTATAGCAATAGGACAAATCAAAACCCCGATAAACAAAGACGGCGCTTCGTGCCGTCTTTGTTTATCGGGGTTTTATGTCCTAGGCAAAACTTTCACTGCTATATGGTGTAACAAAACCCAAAATTTAGTTTTTGTCATGACATTCTGGTATGTTTGAGATCCCGCCGTTAGCTTACTATCCATGACCGTTAGAGAAACATTTCGCCGCACCAAAATTGTCGCTACTATTGGTCCCGCAACCAGTAGCCCTGATATGATTCGCCAACTTATCGAAGCAGGTGCAACTACTTTTCGTTTAAACTTTTCCCACGGAACCCATGCAGATCACCATCGCAGCATCTGCAATATCCGCCAAGTATCTAGCGAACTAAATCAACCCGTCGGTATTTTACAAGACTTACAGGGTCCCAAAATTCGCCTTGGGGTATTTAAAGATGGACCTATTACTTTAAATAAAGGCGATAAATTTACCCTAACTAGCCGCCAAGTTCCAGGAACATCGGAAATTAGCTGCATTACTTATGAAACCCTCGCAGAGGAAGTGCCAACTGGAGCAGTGATTATGCTTGATGATGGCAAGGTAGAAATGGTCGTTGAAGATGTTAATGCAGAATTAGGAGATCTTTATTGTCGTGTTGTTATCGGCGGCACGCTTTCAAATAATAAGGGTGTAAATTTCCCAAATGTGCACTTATCTGTCAGTGCGATGACGGATAAGGATCGTGAAGACTTACGCTTTGGACTATCCGAAGGTGTGGATTGGGTGGCGCTCAGTTTTGTCTGTACCCCCGAAGATGTTCTTGAAGTTAAAGATCTCATTGCAGCATCAGGTCGCAAGGCTAGCGTCGTTGCAAAAATCGAGAAGCATGAAGCGATCGCCAATATGGAAGCGATTCTCTCGGTATGTGATGGCGTAATGGTGGCGCGGGGTGATTTGGGTGTAGAAATCCCTGCTGAAGATGTACCGATCGCCCAAAAGCAATTAATTAAAACCGCAAATCGCCTTGGGATTCCCGTCATTACCGCAACACAAATGCTTGATAGCATGGTGAACAATCCCCGTGCGACTCGTGCCGAAATTTCCGACGTAGCTAATGCGATCATTGATGGTACTGATGCCGTCATGCTTTCCAACGAAACAGCGGTTGGTAAATATCCGATCTTGGCAGTAGAGACAATGGCGAGAATTGCGGTTCGGATTGAAAGAGAGCAAGACTTAAAAATGCAGCCTCTCGAAAATATGGGACGGGCTGTTCCCAATGCGATCAGTCAGGCGGTTGGGAACATTGCTATGCAGCTAAATGCGGCAGCGATCGTAACCTTAACCAAAACAGGTTCGACAGCCCGCAACGTCAGCAAATTCCGTCCTCCGATTCCTATCTTGGCAGTTACGCCCAATGTCCAAGTGGCAAGACGCTTGCAAATGGTTTGGGGTGTCCAACCATTAGTTCTAGTTTCCTTGCCATCCGCCAGACAAAACTTTGAAGCGGCTCTCAACCTTGCTCAAGAAATGAAGCTACTTTCCGCAGGTGATCTAGTAGTTATGTCAGCAGGTACGTTACAGGATGTGGCTGGTTCAACAGACTTAATTAAGGTTGAATTTGTATCATCGGTAGTGGGCAAAGGCTTAAGCGTTGGCTCTGGCATGGTTCATGGTCGTGCTAGGGTTGCTTTCCATCATCTCGATGTGCGTGATTTTAACGAAGGGGAAATCCTTGTAATTGATCGCACTGATGCTGACTTTATTGATGTAATTCGTAAGGCAGCAGCAGTCATTACTGAAGATGCCAACCTTGATTCCCATGCAGTGGTCATCGGTAGAAGGTTAGGTATCCCTATCCTAGTTGGGGTCAAAAATGCCACAGGCTTTATCCGTGATGGTGAACCTTTAAGCATTAATTTCAGCAAAGGTATGATTTATTCTGGTTCACGATCAGACGATTTAGCATTTTAGCTATATTACAGTTGGTGCTTAGGCTCTTGCGGATAAAAAATGTCCCACCAAAGTTATTTCGCTTCGACTTCGCTCAGCTAACGTTGGCTGAGCGGAGTCGAAGCCGCAGGTACTTTAATGAATAGCAAGTCCCTTAGCACCAACTGTAATGTTTTTTGAGTTAGTCATGGAAAATTTTGCTTTTTATAATCCAGTCAAAATTCTATTTGGCAAAGGTCAAATCGCGAATATTGCAGCAGAAATTCCTGTTGATGCCAAAATCCTTGTCACCTATGGTGGTGGCAGTATCAAAACCAATGGAGTTTATGAGCAAGTAAAAGCTGCCCTAACAGGACGAACCTTTCTAGAATTCGGCGGGATTGAAGCCAACCCACATCTGGAAACATTACTCAAGGCAGTTGAGTTGATTCGTACTGAAGGAGTTGATTTTTTACTAGCTGTTGGTGGTGGTTCAGTCGTTGATGGGACGAAGTTTATTGCCGCAGCAGTTCCCTTTGATGGCGATCCTTGGGACATTTTGGCAAAACACGCCCCTATCAAGGCAGCAATCCCGTTTGGGGCTGTTTTGACCCTGCCTGCAACAGGCTCAGAAATGAATACTAATTCCGTAGTAACCAAGTGGGAAACCCAAGAAAAACTATTTTTCTCTAGTCCCCATGTATTTCCCAAATTCTCGGTGCTAGATCCTGAAACCACTTTCTCGCTGCCTCCAAGACAGGTAAGTAATGGCATTGTTGATGCTTTTACCCATGTAATGGAACAATATTTGACCTATCCCGTTAATGCCCCACTCCAAGATCGGATGGCAGAAGCAATTCTGCAAACCTTGATTGAGGAAGGTCCCAAAACCTTAGTGGATCTGCGCGATTATGAGTCCAGAGCTAACGTGATGTGGTGCGCTACTATGGCTCTGAATGGTCTAATTGGTGTCGGTGTACCTCAAGATTGGGCAACACATATGATTGGACATGAACTTACAGCTCTGCATGGACTGGATCATGCCCAAACCTTAGCGATTGTTTTACCGAATATGCTAACGATTCAACGCGATCGCAAGCGTGAAAAGCTACTGCAATATGCTGTGCGCGTTTGGGGGCTGGTCGATGGCGATGAAGATGTGAGAATTGATCGAGCAATCCAAAAAACTCGTGACTTTTTTGAAGCCGTCGGTGTTCGTACCAAGCTTTCAGATTATGGTGTGGGCTTAGATGTCATTCCCTTAATCACCGATCGCTTCGAGCAGCGTGGCTTTGTGGCTTTAGGCGAACATCAAGATGTCACACCCAAGGTTGTCGAGCAAATTTTAGCACTCTGTGCTTAACTTCTAAAAGTGCTGCAAAGCAGCACTTTTAGCTATTTATTTAGCTATTTATTTTGATATTGATAGATATGACTAAGAAACTTTTATTTGTTTGTCTCGGAAATATTTGCCGATCGCCTGCTGCGGAAAATATCATGAATCATCTGATTGAACAGGAAGGACTAAGCGATCGCTTTATTTGTGATTCCGCAGGTACGGGTGGTTGGCATGTGGGCGCACCACCTGATCGCCGAATGCGGGCTGCTGCCAAAGAACGTGGTTTAAATTTTGTTGGTTCCGCTAGACAATTTGAAGCGATGGACTTACGGGAGTTTGACCTGATCTTGGCAATGGATAGAGACAACTATCGCAATATCCTTGCCCTCGATCCACAGGGGGAATTTAAGGACAAGGTGAAAATGATGTGTGACTATTGCCAAACCCACAATGACAAAGAAGTCCCAGATCCCTATTATGGTGGTGCGGATGGCTTTAATTATGTCATCGATCTCCTCTTCGATGCCTGTGGTGGACTTCTCAAATCCCTCAAATCCTAAACTCAATTTCGGTATAGAGTAATGACAGAGACGAAAGCATTGAAATACGCCTACTATTCTGGTTGTGTTGCTAAGGGTGCTTGCAAAGAACTCCACGCATCGACAACAGCGATCGCTCAAGCCTTAGGTATTGAATTGCTGGAATTAACTAAGGCAACTTGCTGCGGTTCGGGAACCTTTAAGGAAACCGACGAGTTAATGGAAGATGTGGTCAATGCGCGAAATATTTCTCTCGCCGAAGAGTTGAATCTTAATGTGATGACGCAATGTAGTACCTGTCAGGGTGTACTCGGTCGCGTCAATGACAAGCTCAAAAGCTCTGACACCAATCGTAAAGATGAAGTTAATGCCTTACTGAATACGCAAGGTCATCATTTTCAAGGCTCGACGGAAGTTTTGCATTTACTCTGGATTCTCATTCGTGACTATGGCTTGGAAAATATAGCGGCTAAAGTCACGCGATCGCTTGCCAATCTGAAATGTGCTGCCTTTTATGGTTGTTACTTACTGCGATCGCAAACTGTTACGCGCTTTGACGATCCCTTTAAGCCAGAATCCCTAGAAAATCTTTTTCGTGCAGTTGGTGCAACCCCTATTTATTACGATGGTCGCGTCCAGTGCTGCGGCTGGCCAATTTCCAGCTATGCACCAAAGGAATCCTTCTCAATGGCAGGAAGACATTTGACTGCCGCAATCGCCGCAGGTGCAGATTGTATTGTTACCCCATGTCCTCTTTGTCATTTAAACCTCGATTCGCGTCAACCCGAAGTAGCCAAGGTCATTGGTCAAAAATTGGACATCCCAATTTTGCACCTACCGCAATTAATTGGCTTAGCGATCGGCATCGAGCCTAAAGTACTGGGCTTAGATCGCCACATTATTTCCACAAGTTCAGTTTTACAAAAAATTTCTCTATAAAACAATAAAGGGTTTTCACAAAGTGAAAACCCTTTATTGTTTTTATGGGCAAAGAGAGAATCGAACTCTCATGACATCGCTGTCGTCAGATTTTGAGTCTGATGCGTCTACCAATTCCGCCATTCGCCCTGACTTCAGGATTTATATATTAACTAACGGTCATGTTCTTTGTCAAATATTTTTTCTGAGAATCTGATCGCGATCGGCAATTCAGTAAGGGCATCGCGAAAACTACTATAGGAGGGATATGTCTATCACTCTATGGCGGCTAATATAAGACTTGCCTTCCCAATAAATGCAACCTTAATTAGTAACCTATGTCCAAGCTAGAACGCCTCATTATGATGGCGGAAGATGAATTAGTGCAGTACAGCACCACCGCTCGCAAGATCGAAAAACTGCGCCAAAAATTCAGCTTATCTCTAAATGTTGCTGAACAAAAGCAAGCTAAAGCAGAACTAATTGCCGCAATGCCCACCGATGACATTAGCCAAATAGTCGAAAAAAATCGTCAGACTATTTCTTTACCTTTTTGGGGGATTGCAGGCTTAGGACTGCTACTAGGTATATCAATGGAACAGCCCCTAGATTTCATTGCTACGGTAATTGGGACTGTTGCCGCGATCGCATTGCAAAAGTGGGGATGGCAACTACAGGCTAAGCGACTAGTTTTACAAACCCTAGAAGACATCGAAGAACGGACAAAGCGTTAGCCAAGCAGTCTAAGTAGAATCGCCCCCTAAAGGGGTAAGCTTCTACAAACTAAAAAATCTACATTTAGGACTGCTATATTTAAAGACTGTGCTACAACCACAGTCTTTAAATTTCCTGAATCGTCAATGCTGCAAGTCGCTCTCATCTATCCCGAAATTCCGCCAAATACTGGCAATATCGCTCGCACCTGTGCCGCCACAAATACCCATTTGCACTTGGTTGAGCCTCTGGGCTTTGAAATTAGCGATCGCCAACTGAAGCGAGCAGGCATAGACTATTGGGACTATGTAAACGTGACTGTGCATCCAAATATTGAATCCTTGCGCGAAGCATCTCAAGGAGCAAGATGGGTTTGCTTTAGTGCGCGAGGCGCAAAACATTTTCGCGAATTTCAGTATCAAGAAGGTGACTGGCTACTATTTGGCAGTGAATCCAGTGGCTTACCTCAAGAAGTCCTTGCCAATAATCCTGCGGTTTATATCCCTATGGAAAATCCCAACGTCCGCAGTCTCAATCTTTCTGTGAGTGCTGCCCTCGGCTTATTTGAAGCTAGAAGACAATTGGGATTTTAAAAAGAGGGGTTTACCTCTTTTTAAATTTAACGGGAGTTCGGGATAATTTGAAATGGGCTTTGAGAGAGGGTTTGCGTAGCAAACCCTCTCTCAAAGCCCAAAAGCCTTTCTAAGCAAGGCTTTTGCTTTTGAGATTTTAAAATTTTTCAGCTTAACCCGAAATCATATTACTTAGTAACTAGTGCATCATAACTGGCCTTAAATCCTGCTTGCTGTAAAGCTTTAACGGCAGTTTCTTCATCTTCAACCCAGAATTGATTGCCTAAGCGCACTAACTTTGGCATATATTCGATCGCTGCAATTACAGGGATTTTGGCAGAAGTATCAGGTTCATTTCTGCCGTAGTTGGAATTGCCTTGGTTAGAGTTGCTATAGCTAGGGGTAGGATTTAAGGCTGTTTTGAGTTGTTGTAAGACTTGGCGATCGCTAGCCTGTTCGCGAGTTAGCTCGACCCGCACCATTCTTACTGCCTCAATCGGCTGCATATTGTCAATAATTAATTGCGTTTGTTCATCGCGGCGATCAATCTTGCCCCACACCATCACCCGTTTATCCTTTTCCAAGAGATGCTTGACTTTATCAAAGGTCTTGGGGAATATGACAGCTTCAGTACTACCTGTGAGATCTTCGAGTTGCAAAATTGCCATCTGATCACCTTTTTTGGTAGTTACGGCTTTGATATCAAGAATCAATGCGATCGCTGTAACCGTTTTAGTTTCTGATGAATCAGGAATATCGCAAAGATTAATCGGAGCCATTACCTTTGCCGAACGGCTAATGACACTGAGGGGATGATCGGAAATATAGAAACCGAGTAATTCCTTTTCCATGCGGAGCTTTTCTTGAGAGGAATAGTCCTGAACGCGATTGGTTGTAGGAGCAGTGTCGAAGGTCTTAGTATTGCTACTTTCGCCAAAGAAATCAAATAGATTGCCCTGACCTGATGCTAGCTCTTTGGCACGGCGTGAAGCCCATTCCATCGTGATATCAAGATCGTTCATCAACTGATGACGATTTGGCTCTAGTAAATCTAACGCTCCAGTTTGGATCAACGCTTCTAAAGCTTTCTTATTGAGCGATCGCGAATCAAGGCGACTACATAAATCAGCTAGCGATGTAAAAGCCCCACCTTCTTGTCTAGCTTGTAAAATTGCGGCGATCGGTCCTGCCCCAAGGTTTTTAATTGCCGCCAAGCCAAATAAAATTTGCTGTCCGCGAGGTGTAAAATCTTCCCCAGAACTATTTACATCAGGCGGCAGTACCTGAATCCCCATGCTGCGACAGTTAGCAATATAGCGCTGTACTTTGTCTTGGTCACCACTGACTGAAGACAAAAGGGCTGCCATATATTCGACAGGATAGTTTGCCTTTAGATATGCAGTCTGATAAGTTACATAGCCATAGGCGACACTATGGGATTTATTAAAGCAATTCGAGGCAATATAACCATTATCCAGCAGAAAATTGTGATCCTGCTCTAAGCCGATATCAAAAACAGCTTGTACCCCTAGTGATTTACGAGCAACGATTTTCATTTTTATTACAGCCTATTTAGGGTTTGTGTAGTACAGATAAATGTTGAAAAAACTTACTTCGCAAGCTTTTTTAAAATTTATTTGGTTTTTGAGAAAGCGCAAAGGGCTGTAATTACACCCAAATAATAAAAACTAGCACCCAGATATAGTGTCTATACCTAAGCGCTGAATCTTAATGAAATTTATAAAAAATGAAAACTTATGGTTCAAAACCTTCTAGTTCAGGTACTTCGGCAACTAGATGTACACCTTGAATATATAGAGAACGACCATACTTGCCAACATTCTCTAAGCGTAGTTTACCACCTTGCTTTTTGGCTTGCACTGCCATGTCGATCGCCGCACCTACTCCTCTGCTGACAATCTTGGTAACACCTTCAAAATCCAAAACGATTGCTGCCAACTTCTGATCAATAAATGGCTGTACTGCTTGTCTAAAGTAAGGAACAGTGGTTACGCTCAAAGCACCATTCAGTTTGAGAATAACTTGATCGCCATCAATTTGTTCAACGATCTTGAGTTCATCTTGTAGAAATGAGGAATGAGTCATGGTTGGAGAATGGGTTTGGGGATAGACAAAAACTTACTCATACGGACTGTTGTACCTTGATCGGTAGATTCGATTTCTACCTTATCGACCAATGCTTTGATCATATGTATACCGAAACCACCGTTTTTGACACCAATCTCGGATATCAAATCAAAATCAGGCGGTGGCACACTATCAACATCAAAGCCAGAGCCACGATCATGGACTTCTAAAACTAGGCTGGTATGTGCTGCGAAAACAACAACCTCCACGTCAAGGTCTGATGTACTGTAAAGAACCGCATTTACTAAAGCTTCCGTAAGAGCTTGTACGATGTCTTGCACAGCATTAGGACTAAACCCCATTTTTGTAGCGAGTACTTCGACTGCCGCGATGGGAATGTCCTCGATTCCCTCAACGGGTGGAATTGAGATTCGCAGCTTTAAAGGCTTGTCACTCATGGGGAGTCATTCTTTAGCTTTGATTAGCTTTGCCAGATGTAATATACCACACGTTTCCAACGGATGTAGGTAAAACCAATAAATTTTTGGTAACAATCATATATAGACGCATAGATAGCCCTAAAAAGGAAATGATTTATTGTTGGATGGACGGCATGAAGCGCCGTCCATCCTTACCTATTTACATCATGTAGCAATTTGTGTAGCTTTACCACGCCACACAAATTGCTATTTAATCGTGGGTTCCCCAACTTCTAATCGCTTCAGCGATCGCGGCAATTGAGGCTGAGGCAAGAATTAGCAAGACGCTGAGGGCATTTAACTCAGGGGTAACACCGCCACTTCGCAGGGATGAAAAAATAGCGATCGGCAATGTGGTTGAACCAACGCCCGCAGTGAAATAGGCGATCACAAAATCATCCATGCTGAGAATAAAGGCAAGGAGGCAGCCTGACAAAATACCAGGTAAAAGTTGTGGTAGGAGTACGCGCAAAAATGCTTGGACTGGGGTAGCACCGAGATCAAGGGCGGCTTCTTCGAGCTTGGGATCAATGCTTGCAAGGCGACTGGAGACTACCACTGCAACATAGGCTAGACAAAAAACAATATGCGCGATGACAATTGTGCCAAGACTTAGTGGAAGTTTAATTGCTGCAAAAAATACGAGCGTTGCGACAGCGATCGCAATATCAGGCACGATCAGAGGTAAATAGGTTACCCCTCGATATAGGCTCTTACCAGGAAAATAATATCGGGCTAAACCAACTGCGGTGAGGGTTCCTAATACTGCTGATACGGATACAGAAGCTAGGGCAATGCTGAGACTGTTTTTTAGAGCCGCGCGTAATATTTCATTTTGAAGAAATTTGGCGTACCAGTCCAGACTAAAGCCTGCCCATTGTGAAGGGGATGGGGATTTATTAAAGCTAAAAATGGTGAGAACGCCGATGGGCAAGTACATGTAGAAGAAGGCAAGTAGCATGTACCAAGTTTGCCATCGCTTGATTGGAGGGACGTTTATTGCGTTAGCCATCACTTAAAAGGGAAAAAGGTAAAAATGATTAGCTATCGCTGACTACGCGGCGATCGCCATATTTAATTAGCAGGGCTATCACAATGGTGACAGCGAGAATCAGCACCATGCTAATTGCTGATCCAAAACCTCGGTTACTGCTTGCGCCTAAAAATTGCAACTCAATGATGGAGGCGATCGTGCGACTACCCGGACCTCCTAGTAGTTGGGGATTAATGTAATCGCTAAAGCTAGAAATAGATACTAGAGCAGTGCCTGCAATAATGCCTGAGGACACTTGTGGCACTGTAATTTGCCAAAAGGTCTGCTTGGAGTTTGCCCCAAGGTCGGCTGCTGCTTCGAGTAGACGCAGGTCAAGGCGTTCCAGTGAGGTATAAAGGACTAAAACCATATAGGGCAAATAGGTATAGACCATGCCAATGATTACACCCTCAGCTTTATTTAAAACATTGATCCCTGAGAGTCCAATGAAGTTGAGAAAGGTGTTTAAAACGCCAGTTGGGCGCAAAATTGTAATCCAAGCATAGGATCTCAATAAAGAGGAAGTCCACAGAGGCAGTACAAATAACAGTAATAAAATATTGCGCCAACGCTTAGGTGCGATCACCGCTAGCCAGTAAGCCACAGGAAAACCTAAGAGGAGGCAAAAGCCTGTGGTAATTACTGCATAAAGTAGCGATCGCCATACGACGGTTAGGTAAATGAAGTTACCACCAACGTACTCAAAGACTCTCAGATAGTTGTCTATGCCAAACTCAGTTTTACCAAGGGGGACAAGGCTCTGAATAAAGATAAAAATCGTGGGGACGAGTAAAAATGCGACGAGCCAAAAGCCACTTGGAAAAAGTAGGGCAAAAGGCTCAAGCCATTTCAGATGCTTAGATGTTCGTTGGTTAGATTCAGGCGGATTACTTACTGTCATCGGTTTTAGAAATAAAGCACTCGTGAGTCAATACCTTGCGATCGCAGATAGCGAGACACAGCTTCGGCGGAGTCACGATTTTGATAAGCACCTGCATGAATGTAAGTGCCCCGGCCAGAATTAGTGAAAAAGGCATTAGGGACATACTGCCTTACCTGTGTCAGCAAATACTGATTGCTTAATTTGGCGGGAACGGCTGCAATATAACGATAATTAGGATTTACAGTTTGTTGCGGTAATTGTTGCTCAGCACTGACCTCATTCGCTATTGTTTGGGTTTGGATGGTAGATAAGTTACTACTGGGTGCAACATAACTATCGTAGGATGTGGCTGGCGCTAGCATCGTTGTTGAGGACTGTACAAAGCCAGTTTGAGGCGGCACATAACTAGTAGTTGGTTGGACGTAACTAGTTGGTTGCACAAAGCCAGTTTGAGGTGGCACATAACTAGTTGGTTGCACGTAGCTTGACTGAGTATAACCAGTTTGGACAAGCTGAGTTTGAGGCACAATAGCCTGAGTTACAACCTGTCTAGTTTCGGGAACCAATACCTGTTGCCAACGGGGGACTAATACCTGCTGTGTCTGTACCTGTGGCACAACCGTATTTGTTGTGATCTGCTGATACTGGTTAGTGTAGGTGAGCGGCTGCTGTGGTGCAGAGGTATAGATCTGTGGTTGCGGATCTGTTTGAAAATTTACTGTCTGCGGAGATGGGGTTTGTTGAATAATCACTTGCTGAGGATTATTCGACAAAGGAAGAACGGAGGTTGTTGTGTCCGTAAAAGGTACTTGGACATTACTTTCCTTCCCTCCTGAGGCAAGGAAATATTTTTGAGGTGATAATCCAGTGTTGCTCAGAGATGATACTAAGTTATTCGCACTGGTCTCAGAGTTAAAAGTACCTGCCTGAATTGCAGGTTGTCCATTGATTTTGGTTGCGAAAGCAGTTGGTGAAACCGTCTTAACTCTTTGTAATGTTCTAGAGTCATTACCCTCTACAAAAACTACATAACGTGCTGATGCAGAATGTGCGATTGCTAGGGAAGCGATCGCCGTAGTTCCGATAATACTAAACCTTTTGAGACAATTCACAGCAGTACATCCCCACACTTGAATGTAATAAGGGTTAAGTTTAACTCAACTAGATCAAGTGATGTTTTTTCTAGTCAGAATTATTTGGTTAATTTAAGCATGTAATATAGCAGAACATAAAAATTAAAGAGGGGCGCTTCGCGCCCCTCTTTAATTAAATTATCAAAGCTATAACTGTATGGGAAAAAATGGAGAAAATTAAGACTGGTTTAAATATTGCAATTTTTATTTTTTTGGCAGGTTTTATTGGTTTAGAAATCTGGACATTAGTATCCCATTTCCTCAAATCATAAAACTAAGGATGGTGCTTTGCGCCATCCTGCATGATTATTGCTTGGGTAATGGAATACGAATTTCTGAGTAAAACTTGGAGGATTGAATGCGGCGATCGCCTGCATTATTGCCCTGAGACACAGTAGCTACACGGAAGCGTAGATTTGGGTTTCCATACCAAATGCGTTCTTCGACTACCCCTTGCGATGTTACAGTGTGAATGGTTAAGGACTCATCTTCCGAGAACTCATAGATACCTTTGCCTTGATCACTTAAAATCAAGCCCTTGCGTGACGATTCAGGATTTGGGACTGGGACTATTACCGCACTACCTTTGGGTTTAATACTACTTAATGATTCTTCTTCCCATGATGTCCTGACAGCATGTTGAGCGGAATGTGGATCAATGTCATATTTTTGGCAAATTGCAATTAAGTCAGGATCATCCTCACTTAGGGCATTGATTTCCAATAAAGAGCGACCATCATTGCCATTTTCTTGACCAAATTGATGATCGCTGCGTTGCGATCGCCAACGACCGACAAAGAGTTCGAGAAATTGATGAATATCCATTAAAACCAAAGCTGAGCTAAAAGCTAATAAAAAAGCAAAAAATGAAAAAAGTAAAGCTTAACTAATTTTGACACAAATCTTGATATTTATTTGGGTAGCAATTTCCCAAAACAAAAAGGGGCGCATTGCGCCCCTTTTTGTTTTAAGAGAGAGAGTTGTAACCCAGTCTCTCTTAAAAACTTGATTTAGCTCTTGCGGTAAGGAACTAGCTTTTCATAATCAAGATTTTGAGCGGAGACCAGTCTTCCAGCAGATGCAGGAATATTGAGGCTACGAGCTAGGTTCAAGAACAAAGCTGGATCGCCTGCTTGTGGCTTTCTGTCGGCAGGGGTATAGCCACGAACTTGATTTTGCCAAATGATTTGAGGGAAGCCCAACTGTGCACGATGGTAAGCATCGTAGCGAGGAGATTTGATGTTGAAGGGTCTTTCACCAACGGATTGGCTAGGTAGAATCCGACGACGTTGGTAAGGCAATGTGTCATCACCAAATGCTTCAAGATACTCGTCACTGTTGATGAGTGCATCGATAAAGCCTTCAATGCCCTTGGTCATAACTACTGCTGACCAAGCAATTTTTTCACGTTCGCTGTAAACGTCACGACCAAGAACGCGCTGTACAGTTTGCTCTACGAAGCGATAGTTGCTGTTTTTTTCATAGAAGCTGGTTCTATAAGTGTTAGAGAGCACTAAACCACGCACAAACTGTCTAACGGTGAGGTTTCCAGAACGCAATTGCGATTCTAAGGTAACTTCGCGATCTACAGCAAAAGCATGGAAGAAAATTTGACGATATGCAGCTTCGATCAAATCATCTAGCTCAGTTTTAGAGAGCAAGTTATTAGTAGTGTAGATGCGAGGTGTTTCATCACCACCTACTGTAAAGCCAGCGACGCGAGAATTTTGCGATGCTGGAGCGTATTCTAATAAAGGAATCGCCACGTTTAAATCTCCAAATAATATTATCGAAAAGTTCTAAAAATACTTATTGCCAAATTTACCGCAGTTTCTAAGTTGGAGACAACCCAAAAACTGCAAAACTCATATTTTGGTTGTATCTAAGATTTTTACTTTGTCCATGCCAAGGTAGAAACCACAATACAATGAGTTCAGGTCTAAATAAGCTAAATAAAATTACAAGAGGCTAACCTCTAGTCAATGATAGGATAGGCGAAATTAGCTAGTTCTACTTGCTTCATATAAGTTTACCTTTTTTAACCCTTGAGTGCCAGTTTCAGTCTGCTGATAGCTCGTTGAAACCAGCAAAATCTATTGAGTTAGAAGAATCTTAAAGTCTTTTATATTTCGCAAACAATAAGTAATCTTAATGACTTTTGCATATCGTAAGTTCGCCGATCGCTTTTGGACATGGCGAGGCTATGAGATTGGTTATTGTGCTGAAGGATTAGCTAAAAATTTAGATAGCCCTGCACTTGTCTTAATCCATGGCTTCGGGGCATCAGTGGGGCATTGGCGCAAAAATGTCTCAGTTTTGGCGGAGCATCATAGGGTCTATGCGATCGATCTGATCGGTTTTGGATCTTCGGCGCAGCCTAAACCTAGTGAGCTTGCCTATACCTTTGAGACTTGGGGACAACAGATTGCTGATTTTGTGCGTGAGGTAGTCGGCGATCGCGCTATCCTCATTGGCAATTCCATCGGGGCAGTGGTTGCTATGCAAGCAGCAATCTATGCTCCTGAGTTAATTACCAAGACTGTATTAATTAATTGTTCCTTGCGGCTATTGCAAGAACAAAATCAATTGGCGATGCCTTGGTTTAAGCGTTTAGGTGTGAAGGCTGTACAAAATATTTTGGGTGTGCGGGCGATCGCCAAATTGTTTTTCGATCAAGTGCGCCAACCAAAATCAGTCCGCCAAATTTTGTCGCAAGCTTACACTCACTCAGAAGCGATTACCGATGAATTAATTGAAATATTAGTGAAACCCGCTCAAAACCCGAATGCCGTAGATGTGTTTATGGCGTTTGTGCGCTATTCACAGGGGCCTAGACCCGAAGATTTATTGGCAATTCTGCCCTGCGAGGCGATTGTGTTGTGGGGCGATCGCGATCCTTGGGAACCAATAGAATTGGGACGCGATTCTTTTACGAAATTTGCTTGTGTTGAAGAATTTATTGATATTCCTAATGCAGGGCATTGTCCGCAGGATGAAGTGCCAGATGTAGTTAATAATATTTTGCTAAAAATAACGGCTGCATAAAATTAGGGTTCGGGGCTTTGCCCTGAACCCTAATCGATGGTTCTAATTGCGTGAGTGCGACAACGCCAATTGCGCCGCGCTTCGCGCGGCGTTAAATTTATGGTTCTAAATTTTGCGTATTTGCCAACACATCTTGGTAAACAGTATGTAAATGCTTGAGCATTTCCTGCTGTGGTACTTCATGGGTTTGCACTTCTCGGATCAGGTAGGTCAACAACTGCAACGAACCATTATGAATATTGGCTGATGTTTGTTCGATGATTTGTTGCTGATGCTGAAGTTCTTGCTGGGTCGCGAGAAGTTGCAACCGCAAATGCCAACATTTTTGCAGTAAGTGGATAATTATCACTAACACGCCCAAAAGAAATAAGCCCTGCAACATAGCCTGCAACATAAGTTCTGTAATTGCTACAACTCATTGACCACGCCGAAATATGCCGACAATAAATCCAAGATCTCAATTTTGAAATCGACAAATTCGGGCATATAGCGCTCTAGGGAAAGATATAGCGCATCACGGAATTGACTAAAGCTAGTGGTTTTATTTTCCACAAAGGGCTTAAGTTTTTGAATTAATAGCCAGTTGCTCTGAATTTGTGATTTCGATAGTGCTTGCTCTAAATTGGCGGGAGGTGCGGTCGGATCGCTAAACTCAGGGAGAATTCGACTAATAAAGGTGACTCGATGGAATACGCGCCAGCAATCAGGGGCAGCATTACTTTCTTTAGCTTGGCGCAAGGCAAAGGCATTTGCAGAATTGCTCTGTTCTAGCCAAATCGGGTCAACCACTTTATTAAATAAATCTGCGCCATTATCAGCCGTGGAATCAAGATAGAAGGTCATAAAGCGATAAGCGTCAACCTTGCCAGCCGAGATTACAGGTTTCCCATTTTGATATTGCTGCTCCAGATTGTCATCGTAGGCTTGGAGATTGCTGGGCGTGTTCACTGTTAAGTTAATACCAAAGGAAGAAGAGGATTCCGCAGACTTTTGTTTTGTCGAAGTAGCTCCACCACCCATCGTGCCATTTAGTTCTAAACCGAAGTACAGCCCTGCTTTATAGTCTGCTTGCAAAGATGATGAACCCGTTGCTGTCCATTTAAACGTACCCTGCTTGGTTTCCTGACGCACTGAGCTAATTTCTGTAGACTCGCAGTAGAAGCCACCACTGGCAGTCCATACGGCGGTATTCACTAGGTTTCGCTTAGCAAACTGATTGTCTAGTTTTAAGTCTTTAGATAAGCCTTGCGCGATCGCTGTAATTGTCGCGGTTGTACTGGCGGCAAAGAAAGCTGCTGCACCAACAACGCCCGTACCTGCACCTGCGGCTAATCCGCCCACACCTGCACTAGCTAAACCAGCACCAGTGCCAATACCTGCGATCGCTCCAGCCCCCGATGCGCCACCAGCGATGCTGCTGCTCGATAGAAATGACGTATCGTAATTCTCATAATAATTACGGAGTTCTTCCTCCTCACGCTGAATTTTTTGTTTGAGGGCATAGGCTTCCATCGGTTTGAAGTAGCTATATTCACCATAGCCGCTAGCATTGACATAGTCGGGATCGAGTAGCTTCTGACCTTGAGGGTTATAGCCGACTGCACCATCGAGAGTTCCCTGCTTGGTGTAGCGAGGATTGATCGGGAAGGGAATGAGATTGCGATCCTTAGGAATATCGGGATTGGGATTGAGGTTTAAGGAGATCAGGGCGTGATTATGCTCTAGGCGAAGAGCAAAGACATCAGCAGTTTCCGACTCTACGATCGCAAATCCTGTATTCGCAGGTTGAAAACGGCGGAGCATTCCTGTATGTAATCCCTTATTTGCGTTTTCAGGATCGGGAGCTTCCCAAGTGCCATCGAGAGCAACCGTAAGATTGTCTGTGGTGTTTGTGCCGTAGCTATGGGATGAATCCGAGAGCCATGAACTTTCTGTGGAGAGATTGCCTGCTAGCTTACCTTTGAGAGAAGCTTCGGCTGCGTCTTTAAAGATTACGCCAAAGCCAAGGGGCGCAGTCACAGTATCCATCTTTAGCTCAAAGCCACTAGTCATCGCTAACTCAAAGGCACTGTTAAAGCTGTTCTCTTTGGAAGTCGCAAAGGTATAGGTGACGCTTTCGGCTTCGGTAATTTCGAGGGAGGTAATGCCCAAATAATCATCACCTTCGGGACTCACGGAACCCACCGTTAAGTTTTCGCTAGGGACGGGTGGCGCACCTTCGACATAGCCCACAATTTGCGGATCATATTGCACTTGCCCAATCCATTCACTGATCAGATTGCCAACTTTGTAGCCTGTGAGCAGATGCCATTGATTGTTGCGAATGAAGCTATAGCAGCGTTTTAAAACTCCCGTCATCCCTGTACGATCGCTTTGTAAATCGCCATATTCCTGCACACTGGGAGCGCTGTTAATCGTGCGATGGAAAGAGGTACGGACTTGCGCGATCGCCGATCGTACGATTGCCGTATCGTCACTAATTGGTGCGGTCGATAGGACAATGCTAGGGCTATTATTGCCACTGCCGAGATTGAGATTAAGTCCTGCTAATCCCGCATCGGTGAGTTGACTCGCATTACTTTCAAGGTCAAAGGGATAGTAAGCGATCAGGGATTTTTTCTCACCCTTGAGTCTTGTAAAGAGATTGTCGAGAATCTGTTCCTCAGTGCGTGCGGTTTTCCAAATTCTCGTTTCCTCAAGGATGCCATTAAAAGGGCTTTGCCAAGTGGTCTTGTTGGAAAATCCGCCGAGGGTAAATTGTGGATCGCCCCAAGTTTCAGCAGGGATGTTTTTAGTAGCGATCGCTTCACCATTGCTATAGAGCTTAAAACTAGCAGCGAGGGGATCGGGATTAACCGTCCATTTGACATCGCCCTGAAGCTTGAGATGGGAAGTACTCTTGCTGTCATAGGCAATATTGCCATCATTTTCTTGCATCTGCCACCAACCGATTAAGCTCTGTTCCGAACCAGTCAGACTTGCACCAAATTCTGTATCCTCTAGAGCACGGCTCCAAATCCTGAGTTCTGTAATAATGCCTTTGAAGGGATAGACTTCATTCTTGTTGTCAACACGACCAATTTGCAGGGATTCACTACTGTTACCAATTTTGGTGTTGTCCAATAGCCAAGAATCACCAGCCTTTTGGTATTTAGTGACAGCACCTGCTTGTTGTTCCTTAAGATAGCAGTCAATGGTGTAATTGGTTTGCTGTCCCGTGGGTTTATCTACCTGTACAGTGATGGTTTTGCTATTGCCATTTTCATCCACATAGGAAAAGCTTTCCGTAGAATTGCCTGTCTTATTTTCGGAGAAACTCTGGCGAACTAGTACCAACTTATAGAAAGCATCGGTTTTCACCGTCCCATTCTTAAAGGTGTAGGTCTTGATTTCGCCATTTTGATTCTCAAACGCAAAGACAACTTTGCCATTGCGATCAATATACAGACTATAGGGCGAGTACTGATTGTTGCCATCTTGGAGCTTGCCCTTAGAGATTAATCCTGCTGGATTATTGAGATTATTAACTGCGAAGTTCAGTTCGAGCGTGAGGTCGCTGTTAATATCGAGAGTGGAATTCTTGTCAGTGCGTAGATAGGCTCTTTCGGAACCGCTAAATTTTAAACCATAGGATTGATTGAAAATCATTGCTAGATGATTCCAACTATTGCCGATTAATCTGGCTGTTGACTCGATGAATTGATGATTGAGTTTGCCGTCAATGGCATTGCCGACACCTGCAAAGACTGAGTAAGCAGGAAGTGGTGAACTTACAGGTGTTAAGCTGCCTGTGACTTTGCCATCGTAGTCATGTTGGGTATAGTCCTTGACCCATGTGCGATCGCTACTGAAATCATCAAAGTGCCAATAGCCAACTAAGCCAGATTCATCACCCGTGAGGCGGCGACTCATATCCTCTTGGATTTCATTGGCTGTGCGGGCATAGTTCCAGATTCGCACTTCATCGATCGCACCTTGGCATCCTTTGGGATTGCGATCACCATTAAATGTACTTGCTTTGGAACTTGTACCGATAAAGCCGTAACGCTTGATCTTGCTACCTAATTTTGCGCCATTATGGGCTTTGATTTGGCGATCGAGTTGTCCATCTACATAGATACATTTGTTGCCGCTAACCGACTCATAGGTGACAGAGATAAAATGCCATTCACCTGCGGTACTTGCGATCACTGTTGTGCCTACACATTCATCGATACTAGTGCTATTGCTATCTCTTGTTGACCAAGCGACTTTACCCTGACTACTATCACTACCGATCGCTAGTTCCCAATATTCATTCCGATCCCATGAAGCAATTACAGATTGCATTGATGGATTAGTAATCTTGACCCAAGCTTCAATCGTAATTGCATCAATCATTCCTTCATAAGTGAGATTATTGATCGCAATGTAGTTACTCGCACTAGAGAACATCAGTGCTGATTGCAATATTTGTGGTCTGATACCCAATGTATAGCCCGATTGATTGCTGAGATAGTGATGGACAATGCGGCTCGGAGTTTTGATACTTTTGGGTAATACCCATGCTTCGATGGAGAGATCACCATTGGTTGCAAAGGCGGCAATATTGGTTTTATCGCTGACATAATCATCCACACCATCAAAGGATAAGGCTCTCCCAGGGGAATCGGCTACCCAAACGCAGGGAGTGGACAAAGTAGTAAGCGTCGCGAATCCATTGACTACAGCATCGGTTAAGCCTGATGCTGCGGCAATTAAATTGAGAGAACCATAGCGAAGACTATGACTGAGGCTAGTGGTCTCTGTGCCGACTAGATAAATCTTTTCTCCCTGTGCAATGGGTTGGGATAGAGTAATACTGTTGATGGGAATTTGGGTGGCATTTTTAGCTACAGCAGCACTGACCTTGAGCCTGACCCCATCAATCAGTAATACGTCACCCTTCGCGAGAGATTGCTTTAAGGCACTAGAGAGGGTGAGGTTATTCACTGTGTCCGATAGACGCGCACCTAAGGCAGCAAGGGATTGATATTTGACTAGCTGAACCTTGGTTTGATGGAGATAGTCATAGGGCAGATAATAAATTTCCGTATCTTGGGCGATCGCTTCCGTAACAGTTTGACTCTGCACAGCGATCGCTGTGGCACTGGTGCTAGTATCGGCACTAACCGTAAAGTAGCTCTGCCCCACTCTGACCACATCACCCAAGTTCAAAATTTGGCGTGAACCATTGGCTAAGGGTAAATTAGCGATCGCACCTGAGAGGATTTGACTGAGCCTACCGATATATACTTCATCACCTGCCCGACCATTAAGTACGGCAGCAAAGCGATCGGCTTGTCTGGGTACATCGCACCAAATTTCTTTAAATTTTGTCGTGGGATTCTCGATAATTACTTTACAGGTATGGTCGAAATTGCCGTTACTAATGGCGATACTTGCCTGATTGAGATCGCCTTCTGCCGATCGCGATTGTAGAGAAATAGTATTGCTTGTACCTTCGACACTTAAGGTATATTCCGATTTCGTATTCAAGGTATCGAAATAGGCGGCATAGAATTGATCGCGATCGCCTCGAAAATACAGAGACAATTTGCCTGCACCACTATCAAATAAATGGGGCGTATTGGTACTGGTTGCAAAACTCAACAAGCCACCTGTAACCGTAAAACCCATTGGATCGGTATGTAGCAATTTCAGAGGAATCGCTTTTTGATTGTATTGATTGTTTAATTTGGCGATCGCTGCTTGTGTTGCTGCCAATTCTGCTTTTAGCTCAAACAATTGACAACTAAAGATATAGGCGGCTCCTGCATTTTGTCCATTGATATTGCGATCGCGAAAACCATCAATGATGGCGATGTCATTAGTCATGGCTACGGATTGTCCGAAGCCAAGGGAGACATCGGACTGGAAATCACTTGGAGCGTCAATTCGACCGACCTGTTGCCAAGTTTGCCCTCTATACTTGAACAAATAAGCAGCTTGATTGCGTGTTCCCACTACAGCATAATCGCCATTAATTGCCACGGATTCACCAAATCCATCCATAGCAACACTAAGCTTAGTCACCTGCTTCCAAAGTCCATTTTGGCAATTGAATAGGTAAACAACACCACTATCCGCATCACCTGCGATCGCCCAGTTGCCATTAATCGCGACCGAAGCATTGACAATCGGGAATTTAGCGGATTGGCTCCATTGTCCATTTACATTATTAAATAGATAAACTGAAGTGATACTTGCCACTATTGCCCATGCACCACTCATGGCAATTCTGCGACCAAAGCTAGTATTAGCAACCTTGTCGGAAGCTTGAATTGTTCCTTTAGTGACCCATTGCATTTGATTGTCACAGTACAAGAGATAGACAATCCCTGACTGTCTATCTGCAAAAGCATTAGCAACCATTGCCCAATCACCTGCGATCGCCACACTGGCACAACCATAGGAAGTATCGTATTGATCGACAATGCTAATTTTCTGCGTTGCTGTAGTTGTCCAACTGTTTATACTGCCATCAAAGCGGAAAAAGTGAGCTGATAGACTATTGGAACTGCCAACCACTGCCCAATTGGTCGAGATATCAAACTTGGAGTTAAATCCACTATTGTCGGTAGCATTGCTAGGACGCAATTTGATGGGACTGCTGGTGGAACTGGTATTGGTGCTAAATATATAGACTCCCGATCTGGATCCAAGCATTCCCCAATCACCACTCACAGCGATCGGTGCACCAAACCGATCCTCAGTTTTGCCATCAGGGGCGATCAGTTTCCGACTGTCAAACTTTTCTAGTTCGGCAATTTCGGCGCGTAGGGTTTCACTTTTGCTTTCTAGGGTTTGGAGATTTTCTAGGATGAGATTATTGTTCGCTCCCGACAAGGGCGTTCCCAATTGAAGGTTGTCGGGTAGTTGCGCTAGTTTACCCTCGCGAGAAATACCCATATCAATCGTTGCAATGTAGGGCTTATCGTCGGGTTGCGATGGATTCGCGAGGGTTGCCATTGTTAGCATTACCCTTGCATTTTGCTTAAGTGGTTTCTCCTCTTGATCGTAACCAGTGGAAACATTCCCCTGTTGGTAATAGAGCAATGCTGATAGCCCCGTCACCACATCGCGATCGCCGATCCGAAAACTCGTGCGTTGCATTCCCATCTGGTCACTGACTGGCGCATCGGAACTGATCCAAATCGGATTCGTAATCTTACCATGCAAGGCATAGCGAGTTTGGTCATAGACTTGATTGCCGCTACCTTCATCCATCCGCCAATAGTCTCTCAATCCTGCCTCATTGCCTACTAAGCGCGAGTTCATATCCCTTGCGATTTCACTAGCGGAACGGGCACGATTCCATATTCGCACTTCATCAATGACACCCTTAAAAAACTTATTATCGCCCCAAGTGCGAGAACCTAAATATACCGAACCTGTACCTTGAAAAGCTTCATGTTGAGTAGTACTACCATCTAAAACTCCATTCACAAAGATGGTTTGCTCTTGGGTATCAATATCGTAGCGCCAAGCGATGTGATACCAACGATTTGTCACTAATGTTGTGGTTGCTTGCAGATCGTTGTTATAAAAGCCCATATAGGCTTTTTGATTGCGAATGACCAGATGCAGTCCATTATTAGCAGTGTTCTCATTTGTTGCCATGATCACGCTATCAGCATATTGACCCACAGGAAAGTCCAAACCTTTAATCCAAGCCTCTACCGTAAAACTCTGATTGGTAAGTCCTAGTTGCGATGCTGTGGCAAGCTTCACGGAACTGCTAGTGCCATTAAACTGTAGTGCGGATTCGGCATAGTAGGACTGTTGCAGAATGGGAATGAGAGGCTGCTGTGTAAATGGACAAGTCCCCGCTCCCCTTTCAAAAACTGCACTTTGATATTCAGGATTGGGACTGGTATAGAATTGTGTGCCTTGGGTATTAAATAAACCATCCTTCGCTCGCTCTACATTGAAGGAGTCAATCATTTTGGTAACGCTATTGATGGTAAAAATCTGCCAGCGTTGTACCTCTGTATTCGCAGTCGGTAATAACAAGACAGAAAAGCGACTAATATTCTCCACAAAGCTGAGTTCTTGAGTGGGCTCATAAAAGAACTGCTCGTCCATGTCCTTTGCGCCGAGAGTATCCTTGTTACTCTGCGGATTGGTCTTATTACGGCTACGTTGAAACCTGACTTCCATTTTCGGGCTGATGCTATTACCAACCAACAAGAAGCGATCGCATAGCAAAGTATTATTTACAATCGCTTGATTATTCACCTTCAAGTTATCAGGATGATCAGAGGCGATCGCCTGTCGGAATACATATAGATATTGATTATCGGACAACACCTGAAAGGGAGCTAGTGCAATCAATCTAGCCGTTGAGGAATAAAATGAGTCAGCATCGTCAGAGTTATCAACAGGATTTTTGAGTTGATCGACCAGTGGTATCTTGCGGGGATTGATAACCTCTGCGCCAACTTCCACAATTTCTGTGGGAAACTTCAACTCAAAAGGATCATCCAGCCATGCATTGACATCTAGTTCACTATCTTGGTCAGAGCTATTGGAGTTAGAGTTAAAGTCTAGAACTGAGTAGTAAATGCGGCGATCGCTACTGAGGGCAAAAGCAATTACTGTCCCACGATGACGCACGGTGGTGGTGTAGCTATAGGTGCGATCGCTATAGGTTTTCGTAAATGTATCGATAATGCTCATAGTTCCTATTAATTTCTTTTTGCAATTGAAAAATTTTTGTCAAAAGCTAAAATCTAAACTCTATAATCTAAACTCTATTTAGAACTTGCAACTTTAGGGGCAACGGGATAGATCTGACCGCGCAACTCGCCAAAGAATTCATGACCGACGGTGTGGAGATTGAAGTAGAGAGCACCCTTGCGTGCTAGAGCATCTAAGCCTGCAACTGTATTGACCTGTTGCACAGGGAAATTAATATCGCTAGGACAGCCTTCAGGCAGTGGCAGTGTGAATTTGCCTGCAAAGAGATTGGGAGGGATGGGAGGCTGTTTGACAAACGTTAATTTGTCATTGGTGACATTTGCGGAAAAGTGATCATTAGCGATCGTTTTCTGGAAGTCGCCATATTGTCCAAAATTGACGATGATTGGTCCTAATACTCCGGGTGTACCACAATGAATATGGAAAGCAGTGACTTTTGCAGGATCAATTCCAGAGAGTTGTACTTCTACGGAACCAGAACTCAGATTTACAGGGAACTTCAATCTGCCATAGCCCCTCGCGGAAGTAGTTAGTTTAGTGTCAGGTTCTTGAGCTGGATGGAGATATGCCTCGTATTCGTTAAAAGACTGATCGCCAAATTGCTGCTGATTTTGGGCGATCGCAGGATTGCTAAACATAACAGTGAAGGCAATCAAGGCGCTCATCAAAAAGCCAATCACGATTCTCATATGCGATACCTCTGCTAATGTCGATTTGTTAATGCCAATATCGAACAATTATCAAAATCAAGCATTAGTATTTGCAGACAAGTTATGTTGCTGCTTTTAGCGATCGCCCATTGCACTTTTCGGCAATCCTTGGAGCATTTTGTAAAGACAAGGGGCTTTAGCCCAGCAATTCTCATTAAGTAGATGAGCGTATTAAACCCTAAAACCAGAGATTGTTCCGCCCGCGTAGCGGGCGGAACAATCTCTGGTTTTCAGTTTATTTATGTCTAGCTACTTAGGATTTTGCCAGAAGGGGGCATTCTGTATCTTTACGGTGCTTAGGGACTTGCGATTAATTAAAGTACCTACGGCTTCGACTTCGCTCAGCCAACGTTGGCTGAGCGAAGTCGAAGCCATACAAACTCGGTGGTACTTTTTTTATCGTCAAGTCCCTTACAAACAAAATGCTAAGCATACATCCTTAACCAATGCTGACTTTTATGCTTTAGATAATTCAAATAAAACTACAGCTTCGACTCCGCTCAGCTAGCTTACCCCGAGGGCTGAGCGGAGTCGAAGCACCCTCTGCAAATTATTTAAAACAACTATAGTTTGCGAGAGTTTGCGAGTTTGCGCTATCAAAATCTAGAGTGGGGCGTTCGCGATCTCGAAGCAGTGATAGCTGTTGCCTCCGATGAAAACCTCATCCTCCAACAAGTAAAATCGATGCTAGCCAATATTTTTTCTATATTTTTTCAGGAAATCAGCAAGTTATTTAACCTCAATTCGATAAAAGCGCAAAATTGCAAAAATAGCAAAGCTATTTTTAACGTCATTTCGGGTCAAGTTGGCAAATTCCAAGAAATCAAAAGTAAAAGCCTTGCTAAGCAAGGCTTTTACTTTTGGATTTTGAGAGAGGGTTTGCTACGCAAACCCTCTCTCAAAGATTGTTTTAAATTATCCTGAACTCGCATAGGCTTAGAAACAGTGCTTTGCAAAGCCCCTATTCTTTTGGGTTATGAAAAGCTGTATATTGGCTAGAGTGACACATTTATCGATACAAAATTTAAAAAACCTTGATTGCAACTCCCATTAAACCAACTGTAACGACAAGACGACCTGTATTTCCTTTCACCGCCGTGATCGGACAGGAAGAGATGAAGCTCGCCCTGTTGCTCAACGTCATCGATCCTAAAATCGGTGGAGTCATGGTAATGGGCGATCGCGGTACGGGCAAATCCACCACCGTTCGCGCCCTTGCCGACCTCCTACCTGAAATTGAAGTTGTTGCCGATGATCCCTTTAGCAGCCATCCTACCGATGGCGACTTACAAAGCGAAGAAGTCCGCCAACGCATTGCGAATGGAGAAAAACTACCTGTGACTACGAAGCAAGTAATCATGGTGGACTTACCTCTCGGTGCAACAGAAGACCGTGTTTGCGGCACAATTGACATCGAAAAAGCACTATCCGAAGGGGTCAAAGCCTTTGAAGTCGGTCTACTTGCTAAGGCAAATCGCGGCATTCTCTACATTGATGAAGTTAACCTCCTCGACGATCACCTCGTTGATGTATTACTAGACTCGGCTGCCTCTGGTTGGAATACCGTTGAGCGCGAAGGGATTTCGATCCGCCACCCTGCTCGCTTTGTGCTAGTTGGTTCAGGTAACCCCGAAGAAGGCGAGTTACGTCCACAGTTACTCGATCGCTTTGGGATGTATGCCGAAATTAAGACCGCACGCGATCCTGAACTGCGCTTACAAATTGTGGAAAATCGCACCACCTTTGACAACAATCCCCACGCATTTCTAGCCGAAAAATCTGCTCAACAATCTGAAAAGCAGGCGCAAATTGTGAGAGCACAGCAAATTCTAAACGAGGTCAATATTGAGCGGGATCTGCGTTTAAAAATCTCCACAGTTTGTGCTGACCTCAATATTGATGGTTTGCGTGGTGATATTGTGACTACCCGTGCAGCGAAGGCTTATGCAGCATCTGAAGGACGGAAAGAAGTAGAAGTAGATGATATCAAAGCGGTAATTGGTCTCTGTCTGCGTCACCGTCTCCGCAAAGATCCTCTGGAATCGATTGATTCAGGCTACAAAGTTCTTAAAACCTTCAACCAAGTATTTGGCATCGAGGAAGAATAATCAAGAAGAGGCTGTCCTATGGACAGCCTCTTCTTGATTAGACCCTTTCTACAGGGAACTGAATCTCTGTAATATATGATTCGTTATCAAAGTCAGAACCACCTTGAATATAGAACTCACGATTTGCACCGATGCAGCGATAGCCATTGTTCTCAATCCAAGTTAATAGATGTTCATACGCCTTGGGAAAATCTTGATAGCTGCCATGATGAACTACACAGGCGATCGCATCATAACCTTGCAATTCATAGACCTTAATACGGTCATTACCTTTAGTACCTGATGGTACAGATAAGACAGCCTCAGCATCCACATCACTTTCCTTATAACCAAGGTCATGCCAGATGGCAGCATCATAGCCAAACTTAGTAATGCCTTGCTGACCGAGAAATTGATACAACTCTTGAAATAGTTGTGTGATCGCAAAATAATTAGGCAAAATCTCACGAATTGAAGCAACAGTAATTGGTTCACTTTTTTTAATGATGACTTCGTAATCAGACATAACATTCTCCTGTTCAATTTGTCTAAGTCGGGCGGCTACTCTGAGCAATCTTGCTTGTTCTTCTTCAATTAGTTGCTGCAAATCAGATTGCTTGATCCGCAACATACCGCGCATCTGTTCGATAGAAATCTCTTCATTTAGCAATTGCAAAATTTGCTCTAAAGAGAATCCCAAATCTTTGAAGGCAAGGATGCGATGCAGTCTAGGTAATTGACTGACTGAGTAAAAGCGATAACCCGTAAAATGATCGACTGAGATTGGCTTAAGCAATCCCATTTCGTCGTAGAGGCGTAGCGCCTTAATAGACACCTGACTGAGCTTAGAAAAATCTCCAATCTTGAGCATTTCGTTAATCTCTTGAATCCTCTTGTTGTGATTACAACATCTCCTCTAGGGGGAGAGTCAATATAGAGTTTTGATTTTGCCTGCGACAATGCAAGTGCTTAGTAAATCCCCAAAAAAGATGAGTAGCTCTTTGAGACTTACGATTGACATATTGATTTATTGTGTCAAACTAGCATCAATTCTAGTCATCTAAATCACTCTAGAGCTTGATGTATATGGCAATTCCTCAACATTTAACCAAGATTGTTGCCACAATTGGTCCAGCTAGCCGATCTCCTAACATATTTCGCAGAATGGTAGAAACGGGGATCACTGTCGCGAGATTAAATTTTTCCCATGGCAGCTATGCAGACCATGCCAAGACTATTACAATGATTCGAGAAGTATCGGAAGAATTGGATGTTCCAATCACAATTTTACAAGATTTACAGGGTCCCAAAATTCGTGTCGGTGAACTACCTCCATCTGGTATCAATCTAATTGAAGGTAATTCGATTACACTCATTCCCATAGATTCCAACCAGACAAGCGATCTCGATTATGCAGATTTCATCACCATTGATTATCCATACGTTGCTGAAGAAGCGACGATAGGCACTCAAATTCTCTTAGCGGATGGCATTTTTGAACTCAAGGTCACTGGGATTGAAGGCAATGCTGTACATTGCGAAGTCATTAAAGGCGGCATCCTCACGAGTCATAAAGGCGTAAACTTTCCCAGTTTAAATTTACGTTTGCCTTCTATGACTGAAAAAGATCAACAGGATCTCGCATTTGGTTTAGCGCAGGGTGTGGATTGGATTTCGTTAAGCTTTGTCCGCCAAGCCGCAGATGTCAAGCTACTTAAATCTTTAATCGCAGAACATGGAAAGACAGATGTATCGATTATTGCCAAAATCGAAAAACCACAGGCGATCGCTAATCTTGAAGAAATCATCGCTGTAGTCGATGGCATCATGGTGGCAAGGGGGGATTTAGGCGTAGAAATGCCTCCAGAGCGAGTGCCCATGATTCAGAAGCATATCATTCGTCGTTGCAATGAAGTTGGCATTCCTGTGATTACGGCAACCCAAATGCTAGAAAGCATGATCCAAAATCCACGTCCAACCAGAGCCGAGGCAAGTGATGTCGCTAATGCAATTATGGATGGTACAGATGCTGTCATGCTCTCAGGTGAATCGGCAGTAGGAGACTATCCTGTGCAAGCTGTAGAGATGATGACGCGGATTGCCTCTGAAGTAGAAAAGGATGCCTCATTTATCAATTATCCTGCCTCTAGAACCGATGAAGTCCATGCCATTAGTGAAGCACTTCATGCCATTTCTGATGTCATCGACTTTCGCTGCATTGTTGCCTTTACCGCAAGTGGCTATACCGCGATTTTGGCATCCAAGGAGCGTCTCAAGCTCCCGATTATTGCGCTCACTCCTAATATTAATGTGTACCACCGTCTCAATTTAGTTTGGGGAGTTAAGCCCCTGTTATTAGATCAAGAGGTAAATTCCTTTGAGATGGTAATCCAACAGGTAGAGTCCTATTTAATTGGACGGAATTTAGCATCCCAAGGCGATCGCGTTTTGATTGTGGGAGGTATTCCTATGGGTGTGAAAGGCGGCACAAACTTTCTGAAGATTCATATCTTGTCATGAAACTAATTGTGTGTAGAGCAGCTTAGCTGCTCTACACACAATTAAGTAGATGAGCATATTAAAACCTAAAACCAGAGATTGTTTCGCCCGCTATGCGGGCGGAACAATCTTTTCGGTTTTCAGTTTATTTATGCCTAGCTACTTAGTTTCATGATCGAGAACCTGTTCGACCTGTTCATAAATTGCCTGTGCTTCTGCGGGAGAGTTACCGATACTAGTGAGTCCTAATTTCCCAAATTCCGATAGGCAACTCATAAGATGGAATACCGTTCCTGTTTCTGTGCTGCTATCAAAATGTAACCGATGGTAAGCGATGATATCCATCAGATCATGGGGTAGCAATCCCTTGTATTGAGGCTTTTGGAGGTTGTCTGTTGCTACATAATATTTTTCTTGACCTTGGCGGCTATAGAACTTCCCATCTTCAAGTTGGAATTTACCATTAGTGAGAAACCGCAATGTCATAAACGGATGGGTTGTGCCGCCTTTACGAAGATTAATCTCGATCGCTTGTAAATCCCAATTTCCATTAGGTTGTTTCACTGCCACAAAATCTACCCCATAACGTTCTAAAGCACCCTTACTCGCTAGATTTTTACCAATTGCCAAACCGATCTCTTGTAATTTTAGTCGATAGGCAGCATCCGCAGGAAAGCTACAACCTAGATATACCTGTCCATCGAGCCCTCCTAAGATTTGATCATGGGTAGAGAGAATTTCTACTTCACCTGTTGGCGTGATCCGACCTTGCACACTAGGCGATCGCTTTTCCTCACCTTCAATAAATGCCTCAACAATTGCTCCTAGTTCAGGAATCCGCCGCGCATAGTTGCTCCATGTTTCATAATTGGACTGGAAGCGCATAGAGGCAAATAGATCACAAATAGCAGCACTCCGATCAGCGAGACTCGTTTTTCCATTTTGATTAATTTCTGCGATCGCATCTAAACATAAAATTGCATTACCTTCCCCAGAAAAGCCTTCGTTGAGTTTAACAACCATCCGCTTCAGATCTGGTTGTCTTTGCCACAGGTTGGCAGCAGCGATCGCTAAATCGGCAACTGTCCAGACAAGCTGACTGCCATCAGGATGAGGAATTCCTGTTTCGGCAAATACTTGACGACTGCCACTTTTAGTTCCCAAATACAATAAATCAGGATCAACTGCCCATAGAGGAATATCCATTTGAATTGACAATTCTCGCTCTAAAGGTGTGGAATTGAAGCAAATCATATATGCCTTATCAAGGCGTAATGATTGTCGAATCCTTTCGATTAAACGTGGGCGTTCGAGAATTTTCTGGGATAGGGGCTTCTCAGCAGCATCATAGGTAGTGAGTGTGACTAAGCGCTCCCTTGCATGGGAAAAGGGAATCCCTGGTAATAATTGCAGATAATAATCGATGATGATTGGGGCTAAGGGCTGCGAAGTCAGATAAACTATGCGATTGCGAGGGTTACGCAGGCGAATTAGCGAAAATAATAAACGTTCTTCGTAGTGATGGCTACCTTCAACTTTTTTCAGTTCTGATGGGTCAAGGGTCAAGGATGGCACAACGAGAATATCGTAATCACTTTGCTCGAATTGTTCGATATTTTGCCAGCGATCGCGTAGTTGTATTTGTAATTCACGAAAACGCTGTGTAGATTTTTGCGTAATGAAGCCCATATTTTGACTATTCATGACAACCTCTAGCGATGCTATAGCGGTTTTCAAGTAGATGTTTGTTTCTCCGCCGAAGGCAGGGAAACAAACATCTATAGCGGTTTTCATCTGGCATTTATTGTAAATTTTGGTTGACGTTTTATGGATTACGAATAGTTAAGAATGGAAGTTACCAAAATAGCGATCTGGGTTCTATTTCGTAAATTTAACTGGCTTAAAATATTGGTAACATGATTTTTTACAGTCTTCGTGGATATGTAAAGCTGACTCGCAATTTCTTCATTATTAGCCCCTGTAGCGATTAATTTCACGATCTGCTGTTCTCTAGGCGTGAGCTTATCCCAATCAGTTGTGGAAACTTCTGCATTTTCGGGAATTCGAGCGATCACCTTGCGTCCTAAGTTCAAGTCTAAATGCATATAGCCCCGATACACTGCCTGAATCGCAAAGGATAATTCTTCAGGTGGTGTATTTTTTAAAATATATCCCGATGCACCATATTTCAAAGCTTGAGAGATATATTCTTCAGTATCATCAACCGTAAGAATCAATATCTTCGTTTCTGGGAAGCGATCGCCAATTTGTTTAGTTGATTCCACTCCATCCATGACTGGCATTTGAATATCCATTAGCACCACATCTGGCTTAAGATTTTCTATTTGAGCGATCGCTAATTGTCCATTTTCCGCTTCGCCGACAATCTCTAATGCCGATTCATCACCGAGAGAAATTCGTAGAACACGACGGATAAAGGAATGATCGTCAACAAGTAAAACGCGGATTTTCATGGGAGCTACCTAAAATGGCATAGACATTTTTTGTTTTGGCAATCGATGGCTTCTAAGAGCAGGTTAACGGTTTCTCTGATAGGAATCAAGTGGCGATAGTCCTAATTTGGCATAGGACTAAAGTACTAGACAAATCAGGACTTCTGCTTCATGTGCGATTTCTAGCTCAACTATAGGATAGGAATGTCGAAATGAGGAGGTTCCTCTCATGTCCAAGATTCTCGTTGTTGAAGATAGCAAGACCCAAAGGGAAATGATTGCTAATTTACTCCACAATAATCAATTTGAAGTGGTAACAGCTAACAATGGCGTGGAAGCATTATCTCAAGCAGAATTACTCCATCCTGATCTCGTGATTTTAGATATCATCATGCCGAAGATGAATGGCTATGAACTTTGTCGGAAGCTTAGAGATAATCCCGATACTTGGGATATTAACATCATCATGTGTTCCAGCAAATCTACAATGGTTGATCGGCATTGGGGATTGCGACAAGGCGCAAATGCCTACATTAGTAAGCCTTTTCCGCCAGAAGATCTAGTTGATACTGTCAAAGAATTGCTCAAGAGTAAGTAGCTGCCACGATAGCAGATAGCATAAACAATCTCGCAGTGGTTGATAGTGATACTGAGCTACTTAATTGATTTCGTATTACCATAGGAGGAAATGGGTAGAGAGTTGCTAGTTTCTGTGACTGATATCTTTACCCTAAAATAGCAATCTACGAAAAGTGATAGGGAATCAAGTGTCTGGGAATGTATCTATGAATTTGGCAGAGAATTTGGTAGCTTCGATTCAACATACTCGCACTGCTGCGATCGCCTTGGCGAAATTACCGACTGCTGCCAAAAATGCTGCCCTAGAAGCGATCTCCATCGCCCTAGAGCAAAATTCGGAAACAATTTTGGCAGCCAACCAAAAGGATGTCATGGCGGCGAATGCTGCCCAATTGCCTAGTGCCTTGATCGCTCGTCTTAAGCTCGATCCGAGTAAGCTCAAAAGTATGGTTGCTGGCGTGCGTGATGTGATTCGCCTCGCCGATCCGATTGGCGATCGCCAAATTCATCGGGAACTAGATGCAGGCTTGATCCTCGAACGTCTTTCCTGTCCACTAGGTGTGATAGGAGTCATTTTTGAAGCTCGTCCCGATGCCGTTACCCAAATTGCTGCCCTTGGCATTAAATCGGGCAATGGCGTAATTCTCAAAGGTGGGAGTGAAGCGGTCAATTCCTGTGAGGCGATCGCAGCCGTAATGCGTGAGGCTTTAGAGAAGTTATACGCAACCTCCGAAGATGCCGCTAGTCATGCCGTATCACCTCATGTAGTACAGCTATTAACCACCCGTGCCGAGACTTTAGCAATTCTCCAGATGGATAAATTAATTGACCTGATTATTCCTAGAGGTTCCAATCAATTTGTCCGCTATATTCAAGACAATACGAATATTCCCGTACTTGGTCATGCCGATGGAATCTGTCATTTATATGTTGATGCGGCTGCGGATCTCCATAAAGCAGTAGCGATCGCCGTCGATAGTAAAACCCAATATCCCGCCGCCTGTAATGCGATCGAAACTCTGCTAGTACATAGCGCGATCGCCCCTCAATATTTACCCTTAGCTTTAACTGCTTTTCAAGAACGTGGCGTGAAATTACTGGGATGCGATCGCACCCAAAAAATCATTGATGTTTTGCCTGCCACCGAATCAGATTGGGCAACGGAGTATTCGGATTTGATTCTATCGATCAAAATTGTTGATACCTTAGAGGAAGCGATCACCCATATCACTACCTATGGCTCTAAGCATACAGAAGCGATCGTCACTGAAGATCAAGCGATCGCTGATATCTTTACTAGCGATGTCGATGCCGCAGGGGTGTATCACAACTGCTCCACTAGATTTGCCGATGGTTTCCGCTATGGCTTTGGGGCAGAAGTAGGCATCAGTACCAATAAAATGCCCCCACGAGGTCCCGTTGGACTAGAAGGACTTGTTACCTATAAATATCGTCTTGTCGGCAATGGTCATATTGTCGCTGACTATGCAGGAGCTAATGCCAAGGCTTTTACCCATAGAGATTTATAAAAAAAGGAAAGATGGATTAATCCATCTTTCCTTTTTTTATAGATTATTGAAACCTTGCTTTGCAAGGTTTCAATGACCATATAACCTTGATTTAGAAGTTCATTTCAACAGCTTGAACTTTTTCAACTTGCTTCTTCTTCAATACCAACAGAATTTGAGTGACGATTACTGCGGCAAAGAATGCTAGTAAACCTTGAATACGGCGAGGGTCTTGAAGCACGATTTCGCCATCATGCTGACCAAAACCGCCAACGTTAGGATTAGTAGTTAGAGGTGCGCCCACCTTAACTTCACTACCTGGCTCGACAACTAGCTCAGCACCAGCAGGAACCTTCTCTACGGCAATGCTGCCATCGGTAGTTTGGATGGAAATTTCATAACCACCGTAGATACCTTCATCTTCATTAGGAGCGATCGGGCTAATTTGAGTAACTAGACCAGAAACAGAAGATGTGTATTCATTATTATTGCTCTTTTCACCAGTGGGGTAAACTTGACCACGACCACGGTTACCGCCTGCATATACAGAATACTTCAAGAAGTGGATATTCTTTTCTGTTGCAGGGTCAGGAGATAGGACTGGGAATACAATTTCGGAATACTCGTCACCAGAGATAGGTCCAACGAGAACGATATTTTCTTGATCGTCGCTGTAGGGTTGGTAATAGATATCTTTGGTTTTTTCCTTTAGTTCTTCAGATAAGCGCTCTTCAGGAGCAATCTTAAAACCTTCAGGTAATACTAAAACTGCACCAATATTCAAGCCTGTTTTGCTACCATCAGCAGCTACTTGCTGCTTAGAGTGGTCATAGGGAACCTTTACTACTGCTTCAAATACGGAATCGGGCTTAACAGATTGAGGCAACTCTAACTCAATACCCTTTTTCGCTAAGTGACAGTTAGCACAGACAATTTTACCAGTTGCTTCACGAGGGGTTTTGTAAGCTTCTTGGGCAAAGTAAGGATAAGCAAATGCAGACTGGTTATTTAGTCCAAATAACAAAGTCAAGCTGGTGAGGACACATAGGCTAACGCCGACAAGCAGACGTTTAGCACGGGATAAAGCTTTTTTCATGTATGAGTTCAAATGTGATTTAAAGACCAATTGCAAAGGTTTCTGACAAATTACTAAGACCACCAAGGAGCTTCATTGGTGCGGAAGTCGGTTTCCGTCCAAGGACTAAATTGCACAATGTCATCCTCAACTGCGGCATGAGCGAGGGCAAGAGACAAGGGAGCAGGTCCACGCACAACTTTGCCTTCGTTGTTGTATTGAGAGCCGTGGCAAGGACAAATAAATTTGTTCTCGGCAGCATTCCAAGGTACAACGCAACCAAGGTGAGTACAAACTGCATTCAAGCCATAGGAGGCAATTTCTCTATTTTCTGTGACGACAATGTAGGTAGGGTCGCCCTTGAGTCCTTGAGCAAGTTCGCGTTCGCCAGGTTGATGACTCGCCAAGAAAGCCGAAGCAAGTATATCTTTGCCCAATGCATCTTTAGCAGAAACACCACCGCCAGCACCACCGCGAGAAGGAGGCACAAAATACGCCAAGAAGGGGTAGGCAGCACCAAGGGTGGTTACGGCAGCAGACCCCCCTAAAACTAGGTTTAGAAATCGACGACGACCAATGCTAGGGACATCGGCGGATGCAGAAGCTTGACTCATAAATTTGAATAACGGTTTTGCTGAGAAATATTACGTTTTATATATCAATCTCTACCATGATATCGACAATCTTTGGACATCTCTCTAGATGTTTTGCAACGAAATGTTAAGCAGTGCGATCGCCAACATCCGTAAAACCTAAAAGTAATCCTAGTTCTCGATAGGTTAGAGCCACTGCATACAGCCAAAAGCTTTACAGGCTATTGTTTCTAATTGCATAAAGTATAGCGATATATAGCGCTTTTCTAACGCATGATGTATAAGGTTGTTGAAGCTTGAAGTAGTACAGAGAAATTTGTGAAAGGACAACTTTGTTATCCTTTCACAAATTTCTCTAGATAAATTAGATCGCAAACCTGTATATAGATAGCATTTCACTGCCCAGTGGAGCATGAGTTGTTTTTTCCGACTTTGGCGGAAAAAACAACCTCTATGCTTAGCTGGCTTGAAAAACCCTATATTGGCAAATCGGTATAACAAAATACATAAAATTATCTCACGGTTTTGGGGATTTTAGGTTGATGATTGTCGTAGCGTCGTTGCGGGAAATATTATTAAAGTTAAAAGGAGTGAGATAACTGACTTGTTTCAAAGTATGAATAAATCAGTTCGTGAGACTTGATGTTGCTCGTATGAATGCAAAAGCTACTTCGCAGTTCTCTAAATATCGAATTTTAGGCTTGGTTGGCAGAGGTCAATTTGGCAAAGTTTTGTGCGCGCGTATGCGAGATACGGGCAAATTAGTAGCACTCAAAGAGCTTGAGAACAAGAGATTTCCTACCAGTAAGCTCCTGAGAGAATTACGGTTTTTATTGACTCTACAGCATGAAAATATCGTATCTTGTACGGCGTTAGTCCATCACCAAAATTATCGTTATTTAGTCATGGACTACTGTGAGGGTGGCACATTACGAGATTTGATGAACTATCCCAGAGCTTTATCGATCCAACAATGTTTTGAGTTGGTAAATGATATTTTGCTGGGATTAGAACATGCCCATGCGGCGAATATTATTCATTGCGATATTAAACCTGAAAATGTGTTGCTGAAAATCACAGCTAAGGGTTGGCAAGCAAAAATCTCAGACTTTGGGATTGCCCGTCTTAGCCAAGAAATTGGTTCGGATGGCAGTAATACAGGTTCCCCTGGTTACATGGCTCCTGAACGTTTTTATGGGCAATTTTCGGCAGGATCAGATCTTTATGCTGTGGGGATTATTTTGTATGAATTGGTGGTGGGTAAGCGACCTTTTTCAGGGATGCCCACAGAGTTGATGAATGCTCATTTAAACCAGCGGGTAATTGTTCCTGATAATTTACCCCGATCGCTACAAAATGTAATTGCGCGATCGCTAGAAAAGTTACCGAAGCGACGTTACACCTCAGCGCAAGAGATGCGTTTAGATCTGTTAGCCACTATTAATTCAGAAGATTTCAACGCACTTAATTTTGGTCAGACAAAGGTAGCTGCTGATGTCGATAGCTGTGCAACAACTCTATTTGCACAGAAGACAGCTTATTTTGATCAAAAAGATATGCCTGAGAAGGTCGTCAGTCTTGTGGGTTCTGGTAAATCGCGATTTTATAGTACGTCAGATCTACATTTACATTGGCATAGTTTATCCCTCGATCAAGAAGAACAAATTGCTAAATCTGAGCAACAAATTGAGGAAATTATCTTTGCGAAAAAGTCGTTATTTGCTGTGACTAAGCGATCGCTTTATCAATTTGTACAGGGAAAACCAAAATCTTTATATCAATCTGTTCAACCTTTTAAATGGACAATTTCACCGAATGGTGATTGGTTTGCCGTCTCGACAGGAAAACAGCTCGAAATTAGAAATATTGTTTATGGTCGAGCGATGCGCTTGGAGTTTGCAACAAGAGCCTTAAGCTGCATTATTGCTTTTGATCAACATCATTTAGTGGCGATCGCTAATAAGCCAGAAACAAGTGAGAGTAGAGTGATCGTCATTTCCCGTCGTTGCAATATTATGTATCGGCTAGCTTTGCCAGTACCGATTGAAACAGGAATTGCTACCTTTACAAGCGATCGCGTCATGCTGTTAGAAGCAGGCAATCGCCATAATCTATACTTACTCGATCTCAAACCCTATCGCTTAGTACGTATACCGCTAGAATATGAAGTCCTATTAATGACAGCAACACCTTGGGGATACGCAATTACAGCTACTTACAATGCCTATCAAACAATTTTGATGCTGCTAGATTTACGCGGTAACAACATTAGTAACTTAATTGTTGATGGTGAAATTACAGCGATCGCCCCAGTTGATATTAATTTATTAGCGATCTCTACTTCCGATATTTCAGGCTACAAACTCTATGTCATTAATCTAAAAAACTTAGACGTAGATTTAGTCTTTTAACATCAATTAGGATTCGAGATAAGAAAAAGGGGTTGCTACGCAACCCCTTTTTCAAAAATTATTCTAAATTAACCTTGTGAAGCCGAAGAACGCTTACGACGTGAGGCTTCAGGTGACTGAATTGGCACAAATTCTTTAGAACCATCTAAAAATGAATTTTTAGATTCATTTGTCTCGTCCTCAATTGGTTCCGAGGGTTGTACCCGATTAACTTTCAAAATTACACCATTAGGGTTAGTAATCCCATTATTAGTAGTTACAATGGGCGACTCATTGACCACAACCTCAGATTCTATTTCCTCAGCAATTTCTGTCTCGATGGCATCTTCAGAAATACTCTCATTTAGTAATTCAGGGCTTGGCTTAATAGCATTTTTAGGGGCTTGTCCAGGTAGGGCTACAGTAACAATCACATTGCGAGGATCTTTCACTTCCCGATCAACTAAGACCAAGGGAGAAACTCCGATCAAGGAGTATACATCCTGCTCTTCTTCCGTCATTTCCACCACAATAACCTCTGGTGGTTCCACAACCTTAGTCCGTAATTCTCGCTTACTAGGTCGTTCAGGCATAGTGACTTCGGGAGCAGCAATGATCGGTGCAGGCTCGATCATTTCCACTAACTCTTCGACAGGTTCAGCAATATGCTTAGTGGGTGAAATACTCGGTAAAGCAATCTTGCTAGGAATAGCACGTTCAACAATCTCACGCTCGACACGAGGCTCAAAGCGTGGCTCAAACCTTGCCTCAACCCGCGATCGCACATCCACAGGTGCAACCTTTTCAACTTCACGCAAATCGCGAGTATCCTTATTGAGTAACGTCCGCTTACTCCGTCTGCGTAAATTACCCCGTTCTTGATAGCTCGGATGATTGACTAAATTTGGCTCTAGTCCACCCCCCAACTCCGAATCACCATCCTCATACTCAGAGGTAAAGTCGAGTTGGTTAGACTGCTTCGATTCCCAAGTCCGTGAAGTCGAGTCTACAGGCTGACCTGCGGCTTCCCCAGGTAAATGCATCAAATGTCCAAGACCACCACAGGTTGCACAGGGACGACCAAATAATTCGTAAATACTCTGACCTTGGCGCTTACGAGTCAACTCAACTAGTCCTAGCTCTGTCAGTTGTGCAATCTGCGGACGAGACTTATCCGCTCGCAGAGCCTTATTAAAATATTCCAATAGTTGCAATTGGTCGCGTCGCGTATCCATATCAATGAAGTCCACCACGATCACACCCGCAATATTTCGCAAGCGAATCTGACGGGCAATCTCTACAGCCGCCTCACAGTTTGTCCACAGCACTGTCTCGCGCGAGGTTTGTGACTTTGTAAAAGAGCCAGAGTTAACGTCAATTACTGTCAAAGCCTCAGTCGGCTCAATAATAATGTAGCCACCACTAGGCAAATCAACACGAGGCTTCAGAGCCTCTCGGATACCAGCATTGACGCGGAAATATTCCAAAATCGGAGTGCGTTCACGGTGATGATCGAGTAGCAGCCCACTAGGAATTTTGCCATCACCCCAGTTGAGTAAATGCTGCTTAATACGGCGTAAACCATCACTAGAGTCGGTGACAATCCGATTTACCTCAGTGCTATAGAGGTCACGCAGTACCCGTTGCACAAAATCTCTTTCGCGATCGAGCAGGGTTGGCTGGCGAGTGGTTGCTACATCCTGCTGAATGCCTTCCCACTGACGTTGTAAATTATCCAGATCCTCAATAATCTGCTCCTCAGGCATCCCATCCGCCTCAGTCCGCACTAAAATGCCCATACCCGCAGGCTTGACCAAAATCGCCAGCGCCCGCAGACGATTACGCTCAGCCTCACTGCGAATACGTCGGGATAGGTTCACTCCACGACCAAATGGCAGTAGCACCACATAACGACCAGGTAGCGAAATATTTCCTGTCAAACGGGGACCTTTATTACCCGTTGGTTCTTTCATAACCTGAACCAACACACGCTGTTGAGGTACGACCAGATCGCTTATCGAACCAGACGATCGCCGCATTTTTAAGGGACCAAGGTCAGTAATGTGAATAAACCCATTGCGATCGCCATCACCAATGTTTACAAAGGCAGCATCAATACTAGTTAAAACATTTTCGACAACGCCCAAGTAAACATCCCCAACTTGGTGAGTTCCTGCGGCAACAACAATTTCTTCAATTTGATCTTCACTAAATACGGCAGCAATTCGATACTGCTCGGCAATAATTATTTGCTTTGGCATTCAATTTCCTCAGAATTTCTTCGATTCAAAAGAGCCAGTCTAAGAACTTATCTGAAAAAATACTTTTTTATACAAACCTTAGGAAAATGTTTAGAAAAATATTTTCAGACCCCTGCTTAAAAGCCTCAAAGAGTCATAGTGGGAGCTTTATCCAGAACATACCAATAACGAAAGTAAGAAAAAATTTCGATTACAAATAGCCCTTATCGTAAACCTAATACTTAGCTATGTACCGAGCTAGTAATTGGGCGATTTGTCTGCTCTGACATCACGATAGTTAAGACATATTGCTTTGTTCGGAATGGTTTAGATACCAAAAACTATGACGCTCTTAGGTTCTCAATAAACTAGTTTCTATACAAAATAGGTAGTTTTTTCTATCTACTTTGTGTAAAAACTAAATTTTAAAACCTTGCAGGTTACTGACGCTAAGCTTTGCCTATCATCAGCAACCTAATCGAGCAATACTCATGGCAATACTTATGGCAATGCAGTATGAATATAGTTGTTGGAAAGTTTGGTGGGGTTTCGTTAAAAGCTAAGTTTGTTTCTTAGACTGACTTTTATTAAACTATCTAGAAGGTGCTTACACCATTTGCCTACAGCATTCAGCCTATAGGTAAAACAGCGTACTTGATGATTCAAGTTTATGATTATGGTAGGTAAGCTTGAGCGCTTAACTAACAGCTAGATGCACTTTAGCTAGATGCACTTTAGCTAGCAGCTATCTTAAGCCTATCGTAGTATTATAGCGCAGCATTGAGCGTTACTATTTCTTAATAGTGTTTTAATATTAGGTAGTTGTGTTGGATATCTGGTTGTACCAACTATCCAACTTTAAAATGAAGATGAGGGTAAGGTTCTGAGTACGCGAGTAGTTATCGTCCGTCACGGCGAAAGTAATTTCAATATCCTGAGCAAAATCCAAGGACGCGGCAATTACGATCGCCCAGAGTTGCAGTCCGTATTAACTGACAAGGGTAAGCATCAAGCCAAACTCGCAGGAAAAGCTTTAGCAAACTTAGGTATTGATGTTGCCTATGCTAGCCCTCTAGTTCGTGCTCAGCATACTGCTCAGATTATTTTGTCCGAAAATTTTCAACCACCAGTATTAAATACTACTGAGAGTTTGCTCGAAATCGACCTCACTGAGTGGGAGTCGATGATTGCGAGTGATGTCAAAGAGCAATTTCCTGAAAAATATCATTTTTGGCAGAATGAGCCAGAAAAATTTCAACTAGGCGATCGCTATCCCATTCTTGATCTTTTTGAACAAGCTAAGGCTCTATGGGCAGAAATCCTACCTAAGCATGAAGACAAAACTATTTTGCTCGTGGGGCATAGTGGCATTAATCGGGCGCTAATTTGCTCAGCGATCGGCATCCCTGTCAGTCTTTATCACAATATCCATCAAGCCAACTGCGCGATCAGTGTCCTTAATTTCCAAGGCACAAGCATTAGCGATGGCGTGCAACTAGAGTCTCTCAATCTCGTCAGCCATCTCCAAGATCTAACAGAATCACCATTGCCACCCCTCAAGAAAAACCACAATGGTCCCCGTCTATTGCTAGTACGCCACGGTGAAACCGAGTGGAATCGCCAAAAACGTTTCCAAGGACAAATTGATGTCCCCCTCAATAACAATGGTCACGCTCAGGCAAGACGCGCTAGTGAGTTTCTCGCCAAAGTCAAAATCGACAAGGCTTTCAGCAGCCCAATGCTCCGTCCCAAGGATACAGCGCTAGAAATTTTAAGCAAGCATCCTAATATCAAACTTGAGCTATTTGATGAACTCAAAGAAATTTCTCATGGTCTCTGGGAAGGTAAATTTGAGCATGAAATTGAAGCTGAATTTGCAGGTCAGCTAGCCCTCTGGCAGTCGCAACCCGAAACTGTGCAAATGCCTGAAGGTGAGAATTTACAGCAAGTATGGGATCGTGTCGCGGTAATTTGGCAAAAAATTGTGGATTCAGTTCCCGCAGGAGAAACGGCTCTAGTTGTTGCCCATGATGCTGTGAATAAGGCAATTCTTTGTTTATTATTTGGCTTTACACCAGAGCAATTTTGGATCTTTAAACAAGGTAATGGCGGCGTGAGTGTCATTGACTATCCTCAAGGCGCACAAGGTAAACCCGTTTTACAGTCTTGCAATATCACCACCCATCTTTCTGAAGGTATTCTCGATCGCACTGCCGCAGGAGCCTTATAAAGCAAATAGGGCGTATGCCCTATTTGCTTCAGCCCTTAAGAGAGACGCATTTTCTGCTAATTTGGTGTAAAGGATTTATTTTGGTATTTTGTTTTAGTACTTGGAGTTAAAAAAATGACTATTTTATTTCAGCTTTTATTAGCTGCATTTGTGCTGTTTTCCTTCGTTTTAGTGATTGGCGTACCCGTCGCATACGCATCTCCTAGCTCTTGGAATCAAACCAAGCCCCTCTTGTTTCTTGGTTCCCTAATTTGGGTAGCTTTTGTTATTGTCATCGGCATCTTAAATTCTTTTGTAGCTTAATCAAGATTTGATGGAGCGCTTGGCGCTCCATCAAATCCTTAAACTTTTATTTTTGACTTTACATAATCAACTCTATGGCAGTTTTTGAAGGTAGCTTTACCAATACTGATAGTTTGCGTTTTGCGATCGTGGTTGCTCGGTTTAATGACCTGATCGTTGGTAAGCTCCTCCAAGGATGTCAAGACTCACTATTGCGTCATGGTGTTGATGTCTCCGAGAATGGCAGTCAAGTTGACTACGCATGGGTTCCCGGTAGTTTGGAAATATCCATGGTGGCAAAGGAATTAGCCCTTTCGGGACGCTATGATGCGATTATTTGCTTGGGTGCGGTGATTCGTGGCGATACACCACACTTTGACTATGTATCCAATGAAGTTTCTAAGGGTGTTGCTGCCGCGTCTTTTCAAACAGGTGTACCAATCATTTTCGGGGTATTGACTACTGACACGATGCAGCAAGCTCTCGAACGCGCTGGCATCAAGAGCAATAAGGGTTGGGAGTTTGGCATGGGTGCGATCGAAATGGCAAACCTCATGCGCCAAATTCGTAGTAAATCTGCCTAAAAGTTTAGAGAGGGCCGTCGCTTCGCGACACCCTCTCTAAACTATAAATCCAGCACTTTGTCCTTGGGAGGCTTGCCAACTGCGGGCATCGTAATATAAATCTTCTAAACAAATTCCATAGAGTGCATCCTTAAGCTTGCGATCAAGTCTTTGCCAGAGCGCAAATGTGACCCAATCGGAGGCCAGTTTTTCCTGTGGCTTTAATCTGGGTAAGGGATGGGTATCTTCACCAACAGCAGATAATATTTCACCGAGAGAGATATCTTTAGGCGATCGCTTCAGCTTATATCCCCCCTGTACGCCCCGCACGGACTCCACTAAATCCGCTTGGCGCAAGGCTATTAAAATTTTTTCTAAATATGGAGCAGGTATTGATTGGCGATCGCTAATTTCTTTTACAGATGCAGGCTTACGCTTTGCCCAAACCACCAGATCGAGCATCGCCTTCACACTGTAATGACCTTTTCTGGTTAGTTTCATAAAACCCACTTAATTTAGCCAAGATTTACACAGCAAATCTTGGCTAAATGTATCTACGAATTTAGATAGCGCCGCTAACGACGAACTTTAAAAAAGAAAAGACAAATCAACGGGGGCAGGTAACATCTCACCACCTCGCCAATCTAGTATCTGAACCAAAATCAAATAGCCTAATCCCAAAATCACGGCGATAACGCCTGTTAGTACTGATATCCACTGCGATCGCTGCATAAGTAAATTTAAGTAAAAGAATTAAGTAAAAAATCTAAGGAAATCTATGAATTAGCAAAAAAACACAAACTAACTGCTATTATCCCTCTTGAAATATGTTTTTGGTAGGAACAAACTTTTTCGATCATCGTCCTAAAACTTGAGCATTAGAGATACAGATTATTGGATTTTCATAAATTCTGTTAGATCTACTGCTGATTAAAGTCCAGTAGGAGCGATTGATTGATGAGTTATAGCCTATCTTGGTCAACCAGCATCGGAGGGTACACGCCCTCCAACTCCGTGTCCGTTGATAAGCTCCCCATCGTTGAATTGGTGCAAATGTGCCAGCAAGAAGCGCAACCCAAGAGGTCTGCGTTTGCAGAACTTATGCGACGTAATCAATCTTATGTCGATCAAGTTTTGTATAAGCTCGCTCCTGACTGGCAGGATCGTGCCGACCTCGCCCAAGAGGTTTGGTTGCGTGTTTATCGCAATATCAAGCGTTTACAAGAACCTGAAAAATTTCGCGGTTGGCTTAGTCGCATTGCCACCAACTTGTTTTATGACGAGTTGCGTAAACGTAAAAGAGTAGGGAATTCCGTTTCCCTTGATGCTCCATTTATGTCTGGCGATGGCGATGAAATGTCTTGGGACTTGCCTAGCTCAGCCCCTAGCCCAATCGACAATATGTCTACACAGGAGTTTTATGAACAACTCCGTAAAGCCATTGAAGATTTGCCTTCTAGTTTCCGCGAAACTATTGTGCTACGAGAAATTCAAGGCTTATCCTATGAAGAGATTTCTGAACTAACAGGTGTATCGCTTGGTACAGTAAAATCACGTATAGCAAGAGCAAGATTGAAGCTCCAAGCGCAACTACAACCCTATTTGTCTAGTATGTAAGGGGGTGTATTTAAGTTATGAGTGCTAACCAAATTTCTAATAATTCTATGACTACTCCAGATGAGCGCTTTGAGTTACTCAGTGCTTATATAGATGGTGAAGTAACCGAGACGGAAGAACAACTTGTCGAGCAATGGCTATCGGACGACGTTGATTTCCGTCGCCTCTACCAGCAACAAATGAAACTGAGACAATCGCTAATTGAGTTACCTGTACCAGTAGCTGCTAATTCCTCTGCCAAGAAAGAAACAGAGGTCATGATTGATCGCGTATTTGCAGAAATTGACAAACGATCGCAGCGCCGTAAATGGAAACTCGCGGGTATTGGTATATCTGTGGCGGCTGTCGTTGGCGTATTTGGTTCATTATTTACCTTCAATTCATCGCCCCAATTTAGCCCTGTTGCCAATAGTGTGAAAGTGCCTGCCCCAGTTGCGGAGGAACCAGTACTAATTGCCATGGAAGAACCACTAGTACCATTGCCTAAGTCAATGAATACGAAGTAATTTCATAGCACTTTGCACTAAAACACCCCTAAAGCAATGCATAGTAAGTAGATGAGCATAAATAAACTGAAAACCGAAAAGACTATTCCGCCCGCTACGCGGGCGGAATAGTCTCTGGTTTTAGGTTTATTTATGCTCACCTACTGAAGATAAGGAATTTGTTAGTGCGGCAAGCCCACATCAAAGAATTCCTTATTGAGTCAACCCTAAAAAATTTTAGAAAAACTAGCTTGTTAAACCTTTGTAAATATGACGCTTCGGTTTACTTGTCAAAATTCGCAATTATAAAAGCGTGCTCAGCACGCTTTTTCGATCTTGGTTAAATTGACTTGATGGGGATTGACGGTTTTCCGTTAATTGCAGAAATTAACATCATCGGAATTTTTTTGTAGAATCTAAATATTATTGGTCGCGGAAATAGCTATGAGAGACTCAAATAAAAAATCTCGTTACAAGCAACCCTTGATCTATGCTTCGATGCTACTGCTAGGCGTGATTTTAGGTGCATGGGCAGTTGTGTCTGGAGTGCGATCGCCAAGTACAACAGCCATTACTCCTTTACCTCAGGTTGCATCTGTATCCCCTGCGATCGCCCAAGATAGCGACAAGGCGAAATCTATTGCCGTTCCCCGTAATTACGTTGTTGATGCTGTAAATCGCACAGGTCCTGCTGTAGTCAGAATTAATGCATCACGCACCGTTGCCAACAATCAACAAATACCCGATGTTTTCTTAGAAGATCCGATGTTTCGTCAGTTCTTTGGCGATCAGTTACAACGGATGCCTAGGGAGCGGGTTGAGCGGGGCACTGGCTCAGGCTTTATCATCAACAAAGAAGGCGATATCATCACCAATGCTCACGTTGTTAGTGGAGCTGATAAAGTGACCGTCATCCTCAAGGATGGTCGTCAAATTGAAGGTAAGGTCATTGGTAGCGATGAACTAACTGATATCGCTGTTATCCAAGTTAAATCCGATAATTTACCTACGGTTAGTCTCGGTAGCTCCTCGAATTTGCAACCTGGAGACTGGGCGATCGCGATTGGTAATCCACTCGGTCTCGACAATACGGTAACTGCTGGCATCATCAGTGCGATCGGGCGCAAGAGTGGGCAGATCGGTGTAGACAAGCGTGTTAGTTTCATTCAAACCGATGCGGCAATTAACCCCGGTAACTCAGGTGGTCCCTTGCTCAATCAGAACGGTGAAGTCATCGGCGTAAATACAGCAATTATTCAAGGCGCACAGGGATTAGGTTTTGCAATTCCCATCGAAACTGCCCAACGCATCGCCAAGCAACTGATCCAAAATGGCAAGGTCAGCCGTGCTTATTTGGGTATCCAAATGGTAACGGTCGATCCTAATGTGAAAAAACAAGTCAACCAAGACTCTAATTTAGGTATTCAAATCTCCGAAGATAAGGGAGTACTGATTACTAGAGTTGTGGAAGATTCGCCTGCGGCAAAAGCAGGAGCTAAACGTGGCGATGTAATTGTCAAGTTTGATAATCAAGAGATTATCACTGCTGATCAAGTTACCCAACTGGTAGAAGATCGTGCTGTTGGAGACAAAATTCGGATGGAAGTGAAACGGAATGGTCAAACCGTAGCGCTTAATGTCGAAGCAGCTCAATTCCCTCAAAAGTTCCCTAATTAACGTCAGTTCGGTTTAAGTTGGCAAATTTTAAAAGCCCAAAAGTAAAACCTTTGCGTAGCAAGGGTTTTACTTTTGGGCTTTGAGAGAGGACTTGCGTCGCAAACCCTCTCTCAAAGTCCGTTTCAAATTATCCCGAGCTCAAGTTAATTAATTCCTCTTAGGCTCTTGCAGATAAAAAATATCTCACCAACGTTAGCTTCGACTTCGCTCAGCCAACGTTAGCTGAGCGAAGTCGAAGCTAACGTTGGCTGAGACACAGGTACTTTAATTAATAGCAAGTCCCTTACAGCGCTTTACACTAAAATCCAAAATATTTTAAAAGTACCGCTTAGCAGTACTTTTAAAATATTCTGGGGATGATATCAGACCAAAATTTTGTATTTCTCATAAAGTAGAAGGGTGAGTGCTTAGCACTCACCCTTCTACTTTATGAGAATAAACTGATGAGTAAATTTATTGGTTGGCTTGGCGCTTTACTCCTGATCTTTTTAGCAGGATTTGGACTAACTCAATGGCTAAATTTACCCTTTGGGAATTTCCTTGATTGGGTAATTGGGGCAAGCATTTTTGTATGGTTAATTATCATTGTCACAGTACCTTGGAATCTCTACTTTCAGTCCAAATCTGTACTAAACCAAGCCCAACTTTCTCAAGAGCGTGGCATCAATATCGATGAGCAACAACTGCCCTATGTCCGATCGCTAGCACAGCGATCGCTTGGCTTAGCCCTTGGATTACATGTGATTTCCGCGATCGCCCTATATGCTTTAGCATCAAGTGGCGTGGGGACAGTGGGTTATGTTGGCGCGATCGCAGCTTTATTGTTAACAGTCTTACGTCCCGCGATTAGCGCCTATGAGTATATATCTCAGCGTTTACGAGCAATTTCCCAACAAATGGATTATCCTCGCGAAGATATAACCGAGTTGCGGCAGCGTTTTGCCAATTTAGAAAACTCAGTGCGCCAAATTAACGATGAATTACTCAGCAAAGAAAATCCCTATTCATGGCTATCCAAATATGAGCAGTTTGCCGATGAGACCCGCAAGGACTTATCAAAATTAGGAGCAAATATTGAAGACTTACGTGCAACCAATGATCGCGATCATGATCGCTTGTCACGGGAATCTCGGCAAGCGATCGCCCAACTCAGTACTGACAGTCAATTTTTAGAACATGTTCGTGAAATTATTCGTTTCTTTAAAAATGCTTAAATTCAGTAAAATAGCGTATCTTCTTGAGATGGAAATTTTGCTATGGATAGATAACGCAACATCAACAAATGTTTTAGATCATCAAAAGTTTGCGTGCTATAAACTCTAAAATATATTGACTACTCCTATGACTAACCAAGCCATGAATTTACAAGATGCCACTGTAGTTGAAGGTAGTCAATTTGAGCATTCGTTGGTGATTAAAGATCCTGAAGGAGTACAGGGCTTATTACTAGATGATCGCTTCTACAAGATTGGTAGAGCGCCCAAAAATGACATTGTGTTGCGATCGCAAATGGTCTCTCGCGAACATGCCACTTTAACGGGAATTATCACTGATCCTCCTTTGTTCCAGTTATTTCGACTAAGTGATGGTGACCCCGAAACAGGCAAAAGTACCAATGGATTGCAAATTAATGGAGAGCGACGCGATCATTGGATACTCATGCATGGTGATGAAATTGTTTTTAGCAGTGACAGCAGCGCCTATTATCGAATTGAGCCAGAACCCCCCTATGTAAATGGCAAAATTGATGTTTTTTTAGATGCCTTAAAAAAGCTAGCAAAGACCTATATTAAAGCCAAAAACTATAAAGATGCGGCAGAGGCAACTCTTCAACAAATTTTGGTAATAACCGAGCGGTTTTATGGCAAAGGTCATCCTAGTGTTGCAGACTGTCTACTCGAATTAGCAATATTTCATTACTCACAAAATAACTTTACCAAAGCAGAGCCTTTGTTTTTGCAAGTAATTGCTCTACGTCAACAGGCGCTGGGCATAGAGCATTTAGATGTTACTAGTATCATGCTAGATTTAGCCGCAATTTATAACAATCAAGGACTATACGCTAAAGCTGAGTCCATCCTTTTACAAGTGCTAGAAATAAAACAAAATTTATTAGGTGAATCCCATCCAGAAATTGCTGCAAACATGATTGATTTAGCCGCAGTTTATTATCCCCAAAAGCGCTATCCAGAAGTCAAAAATCTCTATGAAAAAGCCATCAAAATTTATAAGAGATCTCTTGATAATAGTCATCCAAATATGATTGCAGTACAAAAAAAATTAGCTAATGTCAAGAAAAAACTTCGTCCAGCTTGGCTGTCGTGGCAAATTTTGGTTCCTGCATTTTTACTACTAATTACGAGCGGGAGCATTGCCTATGCAGTATTTGCCCCCAAAACTGATCTTACCTGTGTCAAGGTTTTACCGAATGGTAAAGCCCAATCCATATCTGCTGAGGAATGTCGCAAGATCAGTAACTAGAATTGCGAATAAGATTGCCAGACTGAGCCAAAGCAAGAAACAAGTCTTTGTTAAGTTTAGAGCTTGTTGAATTTTGGGTGGCGCTATCGCCTCAATTGCATTGCCTAACAAGGGCTTATATTTGACTATGCCGCGATAGCGATTTTCACCACCTAATTGCACTTGCAAAATGGCAGCATAAACACATTCGCTCCAGCCAGAATTGGGGCTAGGATCTTGGTGTGCATCGCGTTGGCAAATTTTCCAGACAGCAAGAGGTTTTCCAGAAACTAGGGCTAAGGTAATTACGGTTAACCGACAGGGTAGCCAAGTCAACACATCATCGGTTTTGGCGCTAAACCACCCCAAATCACTATAGGGGACTTCTCGATAGCCCACCATTGAGTCAAGGGTACTAGATGCTTTGTAAGCGATCGCAAGGGCAACACCACCATAGGGCAACAAGAAGGAACCAATCAAGGCATAAAACAAGGGTGATGTCACGGCATCGATCGCATTTTCAGTGACAGTTTCCAGCACTGCCCGTAAAATCTCCAATTCTGACAAGTCATTAGTATCGCGCCCCACATAGCGACTGAGTTCTTGCCGAGCCTGCTCAAGATTTCCTGTTTGCAATACTTTTAAAACGGATTCTGCGGCATCGCGAAGACTGCGCCCCGCAAAACATGAGGCTAATAAAATACTAGATAGGGCGATCGCTAATAATGGGTAAATTTGGGAAGCCATGATTAGCATTAACCAAGTTACTGCCCCACTTCCTAAAACCATAGTGACACCTAAGACAAATCCCGCAATTCTCATCATCAATGGTGAAAATCGAGGAATCCTTTTATTAGTGGCAGCATCTTCAATGATTACCAAATTAGTGAATTGGACAATCATCCAACCCATCACCTGTACAGGATGTAACCAAGTAACAGGATCACCAATTAAGCGATCGAGAATCGCCGCAAAAATTAAAATCAGAAAATTAGGAGATAGTTCTAGCACTAAAAGTCAATGATAAGTTAGGGTAGACGATGCAAAGCGCTGCCTATCCTAACTTATCGTAATAATCTTATGAAAGCCATCTCTGTTTTAGGAACTTCATCGAATGCTGGTAAAAGCTGGATGGTGACAGCGTTAGGGGCATGGCTGCGACGCAATGGTGTAAAGGTTGCTCCCTTTAAAGCCCAGAATATGTCGAATAATTCCTATGTAACTTTAGAGGGAGGAGAAATCGGTCGAGCGCAGGCAGTACAAGCGATCGCCTGTGGGATGCGTCCCATCGCCGAAATGAATCCGATTCTATTAAAACCATCAGGAAATGGAACTTCGCAATTAGTTTTATTAGGAGAAGCCCGTCAACATATCGCTGCCGTTGATTATTATCGACATATCGAAACCCTTTGGGAAACTGTGCGCGATACCCTTGAGTTTTGGCGCGATCGCTGCGATGTTTTGTTGCTAGAGGGCGCAGGTAGCCCAGTAGAACTAAATCTCATGCAGCGTGATCTCGTCAACTTACGACCGATTGTATATTTACAGGGAAGATGGTTATTAGTTGGCGATATTGAGAAAGGAGGTGTATTCGCCCAGATTATTGGTACGCATCATTTGATTCCGCAATCTGCGAAGGAATTAGGATTAGGATTTATTGTCAATAAATTTCGGGGAGATCTGCGCCTTTTTAGCGATGCCGAGAAACACTTTCGTGAGCATATGCCATATCTTCCCTATTTGGGCGTACTTCCCTATGCCACAGACATTCAGCCAGAGAGCGAAGACAGTTTATGCAGTGAAGCGGAATCTAAAGGTAAAGGAGCGAAAATTGCATGGATTCGGTTTCCTCATTTATCGAATTCTCAAGACAGTCAACCTTGGCAATTGGATTCAGGAATTGAAACTGTTTGGGTAAAAACGGTGGCGGAACTAGAGAATGCGCGGATAATTATTCTCCCTGGTAGCAAAAATACCCTTAGCGATTTGCAATGGTTACGAACTACGGGCTTAGATCGTGCAATTCTTAATGCTCATCAACGGGGCATACCGATAGTCGGCATTTGCGGAGGCTATCAGATGCTAGGTAAATATCTATGCGATCGCGAAGGTATTGCTGGTTCATCAGGGGAAGTAGCAGGGCTAGGGCTATTACCAATTAGTACAGAATTTCTCGCATCAAAACAGGTACGTCAAGTACAAGCGATCTGGAAATCAGCAAAATCTATTGACCAATGGATGGCTTACGAAATCCATATGGGCGTAACGAAATTAATTAATGGAATAGAATCTAATCAGGTACAGCCTTTACTAAAAGTGTTGCAAACAGATGGCGATCGCGAATATTACGATGAAGGGATAAAAGGCGATCGCGTTTGGGGCAGTTATTTACATGGTCTCTTTGAGTCAGCCGATGCGCGTCAAGCGTTGACTCAATTAGCTAATATATCTCAACATCAACCTGCTTCTATTTCTTGGCAAGAGCATCAACAAAATCTCTATAACAGCATGGCAGATCTACTAGAAGAACATCTAGATCTTCTCTCAATTCGTAATTATCTAGATTAAATAGGAGCGACACTTTTTGTCGCTCCTATCTAGACATTAACTGATGTTACGTGGAAGGAAGAAGGAGTAAAGTAAAGATAGGGTCAGAAATGGGT
>VFQS010000304.1_pt1 | contig 59880 bp, 48 predicted proteins | sample 3512361 | NCBI WGS metagenome assembly VFQS01 (sample SAMN10412375, study PRJNA504923) | tailings metagenome | isolation source: Relicate 1 Philex TSF3 active mining | place: Philippines | reverse complement strand
TAGAACAACAGGTGGAACAACAGGTGGAACAGCCGGTAGAACAACAGGTGGAACAGCCGGTAGAACAACAGGTGGAACAACAGGTGGAACAGCCGGTAGAACAACAGGTGGAACAACAGGTGGAACAACAGGTGGAACAACAGGTGGAACAACAGGTGGAACAACAGGTGGAACAACAGGTGGAATAACAGGTGGAACAACAGGTGGAACAACAGGTGGAATAACAGGTGGAATAACAGGTGGAATAGGAAGTGAAATGGTAGGAGGGGAGGTGGTAGGAGAGGAGATGGTAGGAGAAAGAGGAAGTGATATAAAGGATGAAACAGTAAGAAATGAAAATATGATAGAAGGAATAATGAGAAGAGTGAGTATGGAAGGGGTGATAGATAGAAAAAATAAAATAAAAAAAAATAATATAGAAAATAATAATATAAGGAGAATGAATAACGTGAATCAGGCGAATACGATATATGTAGATTTGCCGTGTTATTTAAGCGGGATAGATAAATTGAAAGAACATTCAGATAATATGATGGTAGATTTAGGATTATTAACAACAAATTTGAAGGCATGTTCATTTATAAAAAAGAATCCAGTAGAGAAGACACAAGAAGAGAGAGCGAGAGAAGAAATATTAAAGAATGATATAGTAGAGAGAGCGAGAAGTTCAATGGTGATACCAGTTCAGGACACAGTAAATGTGGTAAATATGCCGGGTGTGATAAGCGTGAATACGGAATCAGAAATGGAAATGTCAGCAAATATACCGGCAACAGTATTAGTGACAGAAGGAGCAGTAGATGAGAATGACAATAATAATATAGTAGGAATGGCGAGGGAGGATTTTAAGATGGTAGAGAATTTTGGAGCGGAGGAGGATAGGAAATTCAGGATGAGTAATTTAATGAATACGATGATAGTATTTTTGTTAATACTTTTAATTTTATATAAGAGATAAAAATTTTATTATAATATTATAATGAAATTGGGGATATTTATATTTAGGAAAGATTTAAGATTGATAGATAATCGTGGATTAATAAGATTGAGTAAAGAGGTTGATAATATAATACCGATATTTATATTTGATAATAAGCAGATAAAGAGGAATAATTATAATAAGAATTATTTAAGTTATAGGGCATTAAAATTTATATGTGAGAGTGTGAAAGATTTAGAGGAAGAAATAGAAGATAATAATGGAAAATTGTATATATTTAATGGAGAGGTGATAGATATATTAGAAAAAATAGTAAAAGAAATAAAGAAGGAAGAGATATATTTATCATTTAATAATGATTATACAAAGTATTCAATAGAGAGAGATAATAAGATAAGAAAATTTTGTGAGAATAATAATATAAAATATGTAGAGAGCGATGATGACATAACATTATGTGATATGAGATATTTAATAAAGGAAGATAAGACGGCATATAAACAGTATGGAGCATTTAGGAAGAATATGATAAGTAATAAAGATAAATTTAACGAGGTAATAAAAACGAGAGTTAATAATTTTAGTAAAAAGTATAAAATCAGAGGAATAATAAATAATTTAGAAAAATTATATAAAAATGAGATAATAAAACAAGAAAAAGAATATGATGCATTACAGATAGGAGGAAGAAAGAATGCATTAGAAAGATTAAAGAAATTAAAAGAACAGAAAGAATATAATAATAAAAGAGATTTATTAACATATAATACGACACATATATCGGCATATTTAAATTTCGGATGTATATCGGAGAGAGAATTTTATGAAGCGGTATTAGATAAATTAAATAAAAACTCACAATTAATAAATCAAATAATATGGCGAGATTATTATGTATGTTTATTAAGATATTTAGAAGGAGCAAATAGTTATGAAAATCATATAGATAGTAGATATGATAAATTAAAATGGAAAAATAATAAAAAAACTTGGTCAGAATGGGAAACAATGATGAATTCAAAAACAGGGTTTTTATTAGTTGATGCGGCAATACAAGAAATAAAGAAAACGGGATATATGCATAATAGATGTAGAATGATAGTTGGTGTATTTTCAGTTAAATATTTATTAATCCATCCATTAGAGAGATATATAGGATTACATGATTGGTTTAGTAGATTTTTATTAGATTGTAATACATCACAGAATAAATTAAATTGTCAATGGGTAACAGAATTAGATTTTCCAGGCAAGAAGTTTTCAGCGAGTGGTGCGGTATTATCAGGAAGACCGATGAATATAAGTAATATGATGATTAAAAAATGGGATCCTGAATGCGGATATATAAAAAAATGGTTGCCTCATTTAAAAGATGTTGATAATAAAATATTGTATAAATGGGATACTAATTATATAGAAGAATTACATCCTAAACCAATGTTTGATAATAAAGATAGATATAATGATTGGATTGATTTATGTAAAAATTAATAATTTTATAATATAATTATTGATTATATAGTATTTTTAGCAGTGATATTGTATATAAATATATAAAATATAGCTAGTAGATGATAAAATGGCGGTGATATTCATTATAAGATAATAAGGCAAAAGCCGGAATATTATATAAAAGATTTTCCGCCAAATTATATAAAATAGGTGAAATGGCGGTGATATATAATAAGAATAAGGTAAATTTTGTTATAATAATATATATAAAAAAAATTGAAAAAAAAAATGAATGGAGATTAAAACATAGAAAAGTATATATAAATATGTCCAAAGTATCTAAAACTGTATCTGTAGTGACTGTAGCAAACGGGGGATGCCTCCGAACTGGTATTGTATATTACAATATTCTGTCATTTGACGCCTCATATGTTCGTTCATCAGTAGAAAATGCTATTCATTCATATTATGGAGAAGAAGCAAGTGTTCAATCATTTGATTCACAATTTTCAGTAGAACAAACACGAGAGAGACTAATGGAAGAATACGAACAAACATTTACTGTTGTAAATAAAGATATTAAAGGAGAGAAAAAGGCACTAGTAGAAGGATCGAGCACACTTGTTCGTCTAGGAACAAATGATGTTGTAAAATGTGTAAAACGAGCATGTGGAATGGAAGTAAAGACGAGAGAAGCAAAACCAGCAAAAGCAGAATCTGAAAATGAATCTTCATCTGAAGAAGAGGAAGAAGCAAAACCAGAACCAAAGAAGGAAGTAAAAAAGGAGGCAAAACCAGAACCAAAGAAGGAGGAAAAGAAACAGAAGAAGGATGAGAAGAAGGAAGTAAAGAAGGATAAACAACTAGCAGTATCAGATAGTGAAGATGATTAAAAAAATTTATTTAAAAAATATGATAAATATAATAATATAAGGATGAGTTTAGACAAAAAGATAAGAAAATTAGAATTAGAGATAGAATTTGATGATTATGTACAGAAAGTTAGGTCAGCACCGGAACAGAGCAATGAGATATTATTAGAGTTGTATGGATTATATAAACAGAGTACGATAGGAGATTGTAATATAGAACAGCCGAGTTTTATATATATGAAGGAGAGGGCGAAATATAATGCGTGGAAGAGCAATGAGGGAATAAAAAGTGAAGTAGCGATGAAGAGATATATAAAATTATGTAAGAAGATATTAGGAGAAGATAAATAAAAATATAAATAAAATATAAATAAAATATAAATAAAATATAAAATTATTCAGAAAATACGATATCAAAGATGGCGAAGTTAGTAATTTGAGCGATAGAGTTATTGAACCATACAGAGTCATAAGGTTTATTATTAAGAAGATTAGTTAGTATATGTATAGTAGTTAATCTTATAATAGTTTTAGTCATACTACGAATGCGAGTATTACAGAGATTATTATAATTATATAATTTAAAGATGATAGTTTCATAGAAAAGACAGGCGACTGTAAGATTAAAGAAGGTTGAAAGATTAAATTCTGAATAATCTCCTTTAAAAACAGTGATAATAATATTGATCATGACGATGGTGATGACATTATTAATAATAAATTTATAATAATCATTATCGACAGAAATAAGAATAATTTTTTTAAGGAAAAAGTCGAAGAAAGCGAGAGCGAAAGAGACAATAATGATATTAGAGATGAAAGAATTTATATTATTAAGACGGAAATAGAAGAAGAAGAAAGTGATAATAAGGAACATAAATTCTGGAGAGGTGCCACATAATTCAGCGAAAAGATTATTCATAAAACTCATTAGGATTTGTTTATATAAATAAAATATAATAAATTTAATTTATAATAATATATGGAGACATACATAAAAGTGTATGTAAATATTTTTATAACGGTAAGTGCATTATTATTTATTTTAATATCGATATATTATATATTGCCTAATAACTATGAATTATTTACCGATGCTGATGATAATATATTTAATAAAGTCAGAAAGATTGAAATTAAGGATGATTATATAGATTATGATGAAATAAATGGATATTACATAAAATTCAATGAAGAAAGTAATATAATATTAGATAACAGGATAAAATCCGATAGTATAATAATAAAAAAAAATTATTATATGAAAGTTTATAATGATTGTAATATTTATATAAATAATAAAGATAATAATAAAAATAAAAAAGAGATTACATTATATTTGTTAAAGAAATAAATTGTAAGATGGAAGGTAATTGTTTATTTTCATGTTTAAAGACGGGATTAAGGAGACATAGAATAGCATTTTGAGTGATTTCATTATTATTTTTAGAATGTTTAATAATATTTTGATTATCACAATTATTACCATTATTGCCAAGAATATTATTAGCAACGACGAATTTTTGGATATAATCGAAACCGAGCCAATTAGAATCGATACCAAATTTGAGCCAATCTTTTTTGTCGATACCATATTTAATGAGAAGATATTGAAGACAAGACAATTGATGAGTGATAATACCATTAGTATTAAATTCGAGAGAATTAGAGGATGAATTATGAGAGAGTTGAAGGATAGCCATTTTACGGTAATAATTATTTTGTAGATAATAAATAAAATTAGAATCTTCATTAAATTCGAAACATCTAGACATACCTAAATCAATTCTAGCGATAGAGTTATCACATTCAAAATTGATAGATTGAGGTTTAGTTTCGTGTAAGAATTGAGGACAGTGAGCGATAATAATTTTATTACAATTAACTTTTTTAAGAGTATTTTTAAGGTCATCACAATTTAAGCCAGAATAACCCCATTCTCTACACCAGAACATATTATGTTTATGTTTTTTATCATTTTCATATTTAATAAATAAGTTATATGCTTCTTTATTTTCTGGTATTTTATTATCAAAATTTCTATTAGAAAAGAATTCTCTATATTTTTTATTAACATATTCAATTATATTATTACTTGAAATATCATCATTTAAATAAGATAAATAATCACTACATAAACCACCATGAGCGATTAAAATATCATCTAATTTAATCCAGGCATAACTATTTTGGATATATTTATTTAAATTATCATGATTTTCAAAATATTTATCATTTATGTCTTTATTTTTTTGACTTGTATATGTATCATATTCAGGACTATATATACCCATTATTTCGTGATTTCCAGATATTATTAATATATCGCCACCATTTTGTTTAGCTTCTTCTTTTAATCTTAATAAAGTTTCAATAATATAAATATCAGAACATTCATCATCTAAAACAGAGTTAAATCTTTTACGATGGATAAGATCGCCAGTGAAGATGATGATAGAATTATTGGAAGAAATCCAGGAGAGAGATTCGCGGAAGGGGTAATTATTGGAGATATCATTAAAAATGTTAGAAATGGAACAGACATTAGCGAGGTCGACGAGACAGTGAATAAGACATTGATAATCGCCGTGGATATCGCCGATAACAAAATAATTTTTGGATGGATCAGAAGAGAAAATACCTAAATTATAATTATTTATATTATTGCCACCTTTAATATAATATTTCATATATAAATAAGATTATATATAAAAAAATTGATATTTTAATAATATAATATAAAGTATATAGAGAATGATGAGTAAATTGGAGATAATACTAGGGACGATGTTTTCAGGTAAAACGACATATTTAATAAACAAGATGGTATTATATGCTGATTTAAATTTCAAGATATTATATATAAATGTTGATTTTGATAATAGGAGTAGTTATAATTTTTCGACACATAATACATTGATATCATATGAGAATTTAATGAATAAGGAGAGTATAAAAAAGAATGTGGTAATGAAAAAAATAAAGAGTGATAAAATAAAAGAGGTAGAATATATGGATTTTGATGTTATAATGATAGATGAAGGACAATTTTTCAGTAATATAAAGGAGTATGTAAAAATAATGTTAGAAAATAAGAAGACAGTATATATAGCGAGTTTGAAGGCTGATTTTAGGGGAGAGAAATTTGGAGAGGTGATAGATTTAATACCGATAGCAGATGAAGTGATAATAATGAATGCGGTATGTGCGGAGTGTGCGAAAAACAAGATAAATAATAATGCGATATATTCGAAGAGGATAAGTAATAATGATAGTAAAATAGATATAGGAGGAAATAATAAATATATACCAGTTTGTAGAAATCATTATTAGAAAATATAATATGATTTTTTTATATGTTAAATATATAAAAAGAATGAATAAAGAAATATATAATGAAAGAATAAATTTCAGAGATAATTTTGTATATAATATATTTAATAATTTTTTGAGCATACAATTTGGAGGTAAAAAGTCATCCGAAATTAAATGGGAAACATTTAAACACAATGGAGTATTATTTCCAGAACCATATACACCACATAATATACCAATAACAGTTAAAAATGAAAAATTAAAATTAGATCCAGAAGGAGAAGAATATGCTACTATATATGCTAGATATATAGATAGTGAATATGTAAAGAATAAAACATTTAACAAGAATTTTTTGAATGATTGGAAGATGATATTAAAGAAGAGCAATGATGTAAATTATAATAAAATAAAGGATATAAAGGAAATATCAGAAATAGATTTTTCATTAATATACAATTATATATTAAAAAGTAAAAATGATAAAGAAAACACAAGTAAGGAAGAGAAGGAGAAAATGAAGGAAATAAAGAATAAACAGGAAGAGAAATATAAGATAGCATATGTAAATAACAAGGAGCAGGTGGTAGGAAATTTCAGGATGGAACCGCCAGGATTATTTTTAGGAAGGGGATGTCATCCGAAAGCGGGAAAAATAAAGAAGAGGATATATCCGGAAGATATAATAATAAATATAGGAAAGAATGAGGAGATACCAGTATTACCTGAATTTTACAAGAATCATAAATGGGGGAAAATAATTCATGATAATACATTAGAATGGTTGGCAGCGTGGAAAGACATAATAACAGGAAAAGTGAAATATGTATGGTTAGGAGCGAAATCTGATTTTAAAGCAAAATCAGATCAGAGTAAATTTGAGACAGCGAGAAAACTAAAAAAACATATAGAAACTATAAGAAAAACAAATTTTGATAATTTATTTGAGAATAATGATCTAAAAACCAGACAATTAGCAACAGCATTATATTTAATAGATAATTTAGCATTAAGAGTAGGAAATGAGAAGGGAGAAGATGAAGCGGATACAGTAGGTGTTTGTTCATTAAGAGTAGAACATATAGAATTTATGGAAGAAAATAAGATAAAATTAGATTTTTTAGGAAAAGATAGTATAAGATATGTGAAGGTAGTGGAGATAATACCAGAAGTATATAAAAATTTAAGAGATTTTTCCAAAAATAAAAAGAAATCTGAAGATTTATTTGATAATATTAATACAATGATATTAAATCAATATCTTAAAACAATGATGGAAGATTTAACAGCTAAAGTTTTTAGAACATATAATGCTTCTCATTTATTTCAATCAGAAATAGACGAAATTAATAAAAATTACGAGAATTATAATAAAGATGATAAAATAAATATATTAATAGATATGTATAATAGAGCTAATTTAAAAGTAGCATTATTATGTAATCACCAAAAAAATATTTCTAAATCATTTAATTCTCAAATTGAAAAAATAGACAAAATTATTGATAATCTTAAACAAAAAAAGAAAGAACTAGAAGCTAATATTAATAAAAAAAATAAACATAAAATTAATAAACTTAAACAAAAAATTTCTCTTCTAAAAAATAAAAAAGAACTTAAAACTGAACTAAAAAATCTTTCTCTTTCCACTTCTAAAACTAATTATATCGATCCTAGAATTACTATCGCTTTCCTTAAAAAACATAATCTTCCTATCGAAAAAATATTCTCTCAAACTCTTCGCGATAAATTCTTCTGGGCTATGGATATCGACAAAAATTGGTCTTTCTAACTCTCCTCTACCACCTCTATCTCACTAAATTCATCCTCTTCTACCTCTCGTATTTCTTCATTGTTTTCTTCTTCAGCTTCAGATTCAGCTTCAGCTTCAGCTTCAGATTCAGCTTCAGATTCAGCTTCAGATTCAGCTTCAGTTTCAGATTCTGATTCTGATTCTGATTCTGATTCTGAATCATCAACAACAACTCTAACATATTCAGAATCTGAATCTGATTCTGAATCAGAAATAGGATTATGAACGATAGAGATATTATTATTATTAGAGATATAATTTTGGATAAATTCTAATTTATCATTAAGATCATTAAGTTGGATATTAATAAGGTCGATATTATGGTTAATATCTTTAATTTGAGAAGGAGTAGAGAAGACATTATAAAGATAATTATAGAAGGAGTAGAGAAGATTGAAGAAGAAAAGGGAAATATAGTATGAGAAATAAATATGAGCGAAAAGACAAGTGAAGATGATATAGGTGTTTAGAGTGTCATAATTATCAGAAAATGATTGAGACATAATAAATATATATATATTTTATTTATTTAAATTATATAAATAAATTATATAATATAAATGGAAAATGAAATTTATAACAGCAAGATAATAAGTAAATTTTTAGAATTTATAAAAAAAAATGGAGAAATATTAGAGAATAACCGAGTAAAGAATAATTTATATACATTTATGAAGTTAAATATAAGAACATATGAATTAAAAATGATGGAAGATTATTATGATGTAGAAAAGACGGATAAATTATTTAGTTTTTCATTATTTATGACAAATTGTAATAATTTAACATATTTGATAGGGTTAGTATATAATTATTGTATATTAATAAAACATTTTGAGGGATATAAGATGAGATTATATATAGATTTTCACAGTATATTTGGCTCGCCAGAAAGTTTTAATTTATTGAATATGTTTATAAATATATTATATGACACAGATCCATTATTTGCGAATAACATACAATTTATAGTATTTTATTTAAATCCAAATTATAGGACGGATAATATATTATTATTTGAAGATTTATGTACTGATTTAGATAAAGTAATAAAATATTATAATGAAATATTAAATGGAAGATATATAAAATCACCTTTATTAAATATGGGAGAAGAAAATAAAGAAAATAAAGAAAATAAAGAAAATAAGGAAAATAAAGAAAATAAAAAAAATAAAATAAAAGAGGAAATAAAGTTAGAGATAAATACGGAGGAATTAGAGATAAAATACATAGATATGGATAAATTGTCAGAGAGAACTAATTTTTCGCAATTATCGTGTCATATAGCGGTAAATTTAAGATTTTTGCCAATAAATGAGGAATGTGAGTATCATGTGAGAGATTTAGATTGTAGATTAAGTGAGACGGATAAGAATATAATATCATCATTTAACAATATAAAATACAAATATGTGCCGATATATGTATTTCAGTTTTACAAATTTTATTTTCCATTTTTAAAGTGGAGGATAGATGTGAATCCATATTTAGCGGGATGTTTTGGAGGGAATAATAAGAAAGAATTTATGATATCGGAAGAATTAGAGGAGAGTGATAATATGAGGATATTGAGGAGGGATACATTTTTCAAGTATATATTATTTTTGTCATTAAATGCCACAAATTTACAGATAGGATTTTTGAATGATGAGTTTATATTAGCGAATATATTTGATAGGATAAAGGGTAGATATTCGGAGAACATATTATTTTTAAATTTGGGATCATTTGCGAATAAACATGTGAATGAATATTATTATGGGATGAACGATCATAAAAATTATCCGTGTATATTAAAGATGGGAACACCTATAGAAATATTAAGATATCCATTAAGAGGAAAATATGTGACAATAGATCCGATAACAGATTTTAAGATGGGAAATATACCATTAAAATATCATAATATATTAGCATTAATGATAAAAGAGCAATTAAAGATATATTTAGAGATAGATAAGACGGAGAATGTAGTGATCGCAAATAAGATAAGGAAGAATTACAAGATAAGATTGGATCATGAGATAAAGGATGATTTAGAGGCGGCATTATTTTTCAGTATGTTGCCGTCGAATTATACGATGTGGGGGATAGGAGAGTTTAATGATATGAATTATACATCGAATAGTTTTAACAATACATTTTTTTCGTCGGTAGGAGTGGCGACATATATAATAAGTAATGAGAAATTGAAGGCAACAAATTTTATGATGGCGGGATATTTATTAGCAGATATATTAGAAGAGATAGTATTTCCGAAGAAACCAGAATTTATAAGTTCGAATTATTACATAGAGAAGGATAATTACGATAGATTATTTAATTGTGTATATTTTGACGAGACGAAGAATAAATTTATACAGAGGAAGATAAATAAGATGGATGTTAGTAGAAAATATGTTAAACAAGATATAATAGATTATATACCGGAAGAATATATAGAATTTAAAAATAAAGAGGATGTTAAAAGAGGATTAAATGTAGAATTTAATAAATATATAATGAAATCGAAATATTATACATCGATATATTATTATGTGAATAATTTATTGAGTAATAAATATATAACAGTAAATGACAAATTAATAAAATCGAATGTATTATTATTTATAAAGAATTATACAGATCCAATATATGACAATAAAGATAATATTATAAATAATATTAACCAAAATGACATAAAAATATTAAAATATGTTGTTGATAAACAAAAAAATAATATTAAAGGTGTAAATGTAATAAAACAAAAATTAAGATTTAATATTGTATTTTTAGATGATAAATATCTTAATCAATTGTCTTATCATAGTAATAATAATGATACAAAAATAAATATTAAAATGATTAAAGAAAAACATATTAATAATATTGCTAATATTTTAGATTCAAATAACAATTCTTCTGATTTTATGTTAATTAAAAATATTTAATAATTAATAATTAATAATAAATAAATAATAAATTATAAATAAATAATAAATAATAAATTATAAATTTTTCATAATATCTTTAAGTTCTTTACGGAGTTTAATGTTATCAATTTTTAGTTTAATAAGTTTATTTTCTGATTCCAAAGCTTTGGCGTCAATTTCACTTTCTTTTTCGAAATAATATTTTAGAATATTTTTTACATATCTAAATTCTAAATTTAATTCTTTACTGATTTTATTTGTATCATCTCCTTGTAAATATTTTTCTACTATCATCTTCTTTATCTCTGCCTTTATTCCACCTTGACTTCTTCCGAGTTTTTTTGCTATTCCCTCTATATCTAACTCATTTCCACTCTCTCTTATCATTGCTAATAACTCATTCTTCTCTTCTTCACTCCATTTATTACCAAAATTTGAATGTAATTTTTTTTTAAGTTCAATATCAGATGTATTAGATATAGATTCATTAATAGCATCTTTATAAATAGGTTTAATATCTTTATTCATGAAAGAATATAATAAAATATATAATATTAATTTTAAATTTCAAATTTTATTATATTTTTTAATTTCAAATTTTTTATATAAATAATTAATATATTATGTTAACTGAATATTTAGCTGAAGCAGTTGGTTCTTTTGTTTTCTTTTCGATCATTTTAACTAAATCAGATGCTGTTATGATTGCTGTAGCATTATTAGTAGGTATTTTATTAGCATCAGTAGCATCACAAGGACATTTAAATCCTGCAGTAACGGCGATGATGTATATGAATGGAAAAGTAGGAGGTGAAACTGCTTTAAGTTATGTTGCTGCTCAATTAGTAGGTGCTGTTTTAGCTGTTCAATATGCTAGAATGGTTAAAGCTTAATAAATAAAAATAAAAAATAAAAAATAAAAATTATAAAAAATATAAAAATTATAAAAAAATTAATATTTATATAATTTTTTATTAAGAAAATTGGTTATAGAGTAATTAATATTAATAAATTGGTTATAGAGATTATTAATAAGTTTATTATTAAATATAAGATGTATTTTAATTTTTGAATTATTATTAATGATATATTCATTGATATTAAAAATTTTATTATTATCAGTAATAAAAATATCTTTTTTATATTTTAATAGTTTTTTAGACAAAATTATTTTATTAAACTTTATTTTTTTAAAATCTATATCAAAATTTATTATTATTTCTATTCCATCATTATTATAATATATTTCTTCTATATCTTCTATTAATCTATATTCTTTATTATTTTCTTTTTCTATTATATCTTTTATTTCTATATTATTTATTTCTTCTGTCTCTAAATCATATATATTATCTTCTCTACTGTTTATTCTTTTTAACTGTTTATTATTATTTATTTTTATTTCATTATTTATTTCATTATTTATTTTATTATTATATTCTATTTCTATCTTTTTTATATCATAAAATTCTTTTTCTAATTTTATCATCTATATTATTATTTTAGATTTTAATTTTATTTATTATTTTATTATTCATCTAATAACATCTTTATTTTTTATTAATTTTTGTATAACCATTTAATATATTCATCGGCTAAATCCAAATATTGATTTTTTTCTTTTAAAGTATATTTTTTCCATCTAGAAACGGAAGAAGAAGTGGAATATATTTTTTTAAATTCATCTTGGTAATTATTAATTAAATTATAATACAAAGCGTCAAATATATCATTCCAGAAAATATTTTTATTATTAATATTAATTTCTTCTTTTTTGAAATCACTCATTTTTAGGATATAATTGCTAGAACAAAAATATGGTTTTGTCATCATATGTATTTTCTTATTATTATCATTATTATCATAACCATACATTAACATTCCATAAACATTAGGTATCATAAAAACATCATAAGCGTCAATATACATAGTTTGAAACCAATTATAAATTTCGGTAGGTTTAACGCCAATAAGAATAAGAAAATTGCCAATACACATTAATCTTTCAATATGGTGAGAATAAGCATAATTATTAATATTAGTTAATATATTATCAATAAATGGAATATTTGTTTTAGCGTTCCAGAATTTTTCAGGAATATCTTTTTTATTATGTTTTTGATAAAATGGTTTTAAATCCATTGTCTCATATATAAAATAACAATATTCACGCCATCCTATCACTTGTCTTATAAATCCTTCTTTACTTGCTATATTCTTTTTATAATCTTTTACTTCTTTTATTATATCTTCTGGTGTTATTAATCCTATATTTGTATATGGAGACAACACACTATGAAAACCGAATTTAATAGTAGAAGATAAAGCATCTTCATATTTGCCAAAATTATCTAATTTTCGTTTAACAAAATCTTTTAATAATTTGATAGCATTATTTCTATTGATAGCGTAAATAAAGAATTCTTTATTAAGATTGCCGTAATGATTATTAAAATGTTTATTAATATAATTGATAGCTTCATTAATATATTTTGGATTATTGAAAGTTTTGATAGATAATTCTTTTTGGTTTTTTTCAAATTTTTCTCTATTTTCTGTGTCAAAAGACCATTTATTGCCGATAGGTTTATTATTTTTGTCTATCATTATATTATATTTAATTCTTTGATTTTTATAGAAGATATCATGACGATATGTATTATTAATTTCTTTTTTGATTAAAAGATTATCATTATTAAGGAAATATGGGGAGGGAATGAAAAGGATATTATTTTTTTTATAATTTTTGTTATAATAATCGATTAAATATTTTTCGATGGGATTAAACATAATAATTTGTTGAATATTATTATCTGAAATGTAATCTTCAATAATTTTTTTATGATTTTTTTCTATATTTTCTATATATAATTTATTTTTTTCTTTTAATTTATCAAAATAATATTTCATACTAGCTCTATGAAATGCTAATTTTAATTTGTGATACTTGAAATATGTAAAAAAATATTCATCTTCTATCATTATATAGTGTTTTTTTATATTTTCTTTATTATCTTTATTATCAATAATATTTTTATCAATATTATTATAAATTTTGAAATCAAAAAGTTGGTTAGGTAAAATAATTATTAAAATATTTGTATTAGTCATAATATTTATAATATAATGATAGTTTATTTTAATATAAAAAATTATATTATAATATATATAAATAAAAATGAAAATTTTATTAATAACATATCAATCAAATTACATTAGATCAGAAAATCCATTAGATAAAATTTCTCTGTTATCTAGTATTTATACTTTTTTCTTTAATAAATATCTTTCTAAAATTATTTCTGAAAATGATATCGATATTAAAGAACCAAGTGTTGATTTAAATACTCTTCCTACTTATGATCATGCTTTTATTCTTATTAATCGTGGAACCTCTTATATTAAAAATTGGGAATTATTTAGATCAAAAGTTTCAAAACATATTTTTACAATTAGTCCATCAAGTGCTGTTAAAGGAAAAGAGAATTATTTAATACATTATGCAGGAAAGAGACATTCGTGGTCAGTTAAATTAAATTGGATGGCAGATCCTAGTGTATTATTACCAAAAAAACATTCTGATAAGTTAGTAATATTAGTAGATCATAAATATTATGGAGATAAAGATAGTAGAATGTATAAGGCAGATAAATCGGAAACAACGATAAAAAGTTTATTAGAATATAAGAAGAATAATAATAAATATAATAATAGAGAAATAGTTATTAAACATATTATTGCTAATAATATCATTACTATTAATGAATTTAAAGATATAGAAAATACATTTTTCAGACAAGGTATGGCTGTTCCTTTTTCTAATGTTGCTAATGCCTATAATGAAGCTGATATTTTTGTTAATACTCATATTGAATGTATGGGTTTAACTAATTTAGAATGTGCTATGGCGGGTGCTCTTGTTTTAACTTTTCCTGGTTATTTAAAAGATGAATTTAGAAATCAATTACATCATTATGTTGTTAATGATAGTGATAATTTTGATTGGAATGGTATATTTTCTAGTTTAAATCCGGAATTATCAAGACAAAAAGTCATAAATTGTACATATGAAAATAATATTAATCATATCTATCATAAATATCTAAAATAAATATTCAAAAAATATTAAAAAAAATTGATTTTTTTAATATTTTGAATTATACATCTTATTATAATTATAATTCAACATCCTTTTATCAATATGTCAGAGGCTTTTTCTCATCAAGACTGGACTCCTGTTGTTGTTAAGAAGCGTTCTAGTTCTGCAAGTGCTAGTTCTAGTTCTGCTAGTTTTTCAAGTAAGCCACCAGTTCATCCGTCATCAAGTTCAATTGCATCACGAGTTCTAGATCAGAGTGAATTGCCTGTAGTGAAGACGGTATCACATCAAATGGCACAAGAATTTATCAAGGTGAGGACGGGTAATAAGATGTCAAGAAAGGATTTGGCGATGAGGTTGAATGTGGCAGAGAGTTTTATAGTGGAGGCAGAGACGGTAGGAAAGGTGTATCGACCGATGGTGTATGATAAGGTGAGTAATATGTTTTCGACGAAAATTGTGAGGGAATAAAAAAAATTGATTTTTTTAGAATATAATTATAATAAATATTATTATAAATAGAATGTTAGTTCTTGGAATAAGTGGAAAAATGGGTTGTGGAAAGAATTATATAGGTGAAAATATAATAGGAAAGATATTTTATGATTTAGGATATACAGTTTCATTTTTGGCATTTGCTGATTTAATAAAATATGAAATAGGATCTAGAATAGAAAATATTTATGATGTTTGTGAAATAAAGAATAAAATGGATAAAAATTATAATAATTTATTTGTAGATAAAGATGTAAAAACTAGAAATTTATTACAAAATTACGGAACAGAAAATGGAAGACAATCCAAAAATAAAAATATTAATGATAGTGTTTTATATTATGACGAAAATATATGGATTAAAGGTTTATATCTCATTATGAAAAATATTTATGAAAAATTATATAATAAACATAAACATATTTTCATTATCACAGATGTTAGATTTATTAATGAAGCAAATTTTATTAAATCTCTAAATGGTTCAATTATTCGGGTTATTGCTAATAATAGAAATATTAACAGAATTAATCAAGAAATTCTTAAAATTACTAATCAACATTCAGATATTAATGTTAATAATATTAAAAATAAAATTTCTAATCACCAATCAGAAACTGATCTCGATAATTATAATTTTGATTTTATTATCCATAATGATTATAATGATGATAATAATATCTTAATTACTAATATTAATAATATTATTAACCATATTATCAAAAATAAATAATAAATAATTTATATATTAAAATATTCAAAATTCAAAAATTCAAAAAAATTGACTTCCGAGTAAGCAATTTTTTTATTAAAAAAAATTGAATTTATTAATAATATGAATATATTATAATACAATACAGAAGATAACTATGTCAAGCATTTCTGAAATTTCACGCCTTCATCGTTCGTATAACACTGGTTCTACACCTTTTACCCTACTATTGGGACCACCTTTTGCTTCTTCTAGTGCCAAGCCTGAAAGGGTTATTAATCGCAAGGGAGTTGAGGTGATTAAGAAGCCGAATCCAGTTCATTATGGACATATTACGGCGGGGATGATTAAGGATACTATTAGTAGATTTAAGGCTCATATGGGTTATTATATTCCGAGACAGGGTGGATTTGATTGTCATGGACTACCGGCAGAACAAGTGGTAGAAAAGGATCATGGATTGAGGACGAGAGATGATGTTTTGAGATTTGGAATTGATAATTTCAATAGGATGTGTCGTGAGAGTGTGTTAAATTGTGCTGATACATGGAGGGAGAGTATGTATGAATTGAGAATTATGGATGATTATGAAAAGCCATATAAGACGATGGATTTGAATTATATGAATAGTGTATGGTGGGTATTTAAGAGATTGTATGAGATGGGAAGAATTTATGAGGGATGTCGTGTGATGCCATATTCAACGAGTTGTGCCACACCATTGAGTAATTTTGAGACGCAACAAAATTATCGTGAAGTGCAGGATGATTCGCTATTTATTACACTGGAACTAGAAAATGAGTTTAAGGGATATAATGCGAGAATTATGGTATGGACGACGACACCATGGACACTACCGAGTAATTATGCTTTGTGTGTTAATGAGAGTATTATGTATGTTTTGGTTGAATTCCAGACAAAATATTTTATTCTAGCAAGATCACTTATTGAAAATGTTTTTAAGAAAAATCCAGTAAATATTATTTCGTCTTTCCTTGGTTCTGAACTAGTTGGACTTCGTTATATTCCAGCTTTTACTTACAATACACAAATGACAACTTCATATCATATTATTTCTGATGATTATGTTAAGGAAACAGATGGAACGGGAATTGTTCATATTGCTCCTGCATATGGTGCAGATGATTATAGGGTGTGTTTGAAGAGTGGAATTATTCAGAAAGACAGTAATTTGTTTCAGCCATTGGATGCGAATGGATATGTGAATAATATTGAAGAATTTAATGGATTTTATTACAAGAATTATAATGACAAGAGTAAATTGGATTTTAACACAGCAGTTATTATCAAACTAAAGCAAAACAATAATTATTTTGACAAGAGACAATACACTCATAATTATCCATTCTGTTGGAGAACTGATACTCCTCTCATTTATCGTGCAGTGTCTTCATGGTTTGTCAGAGTTGAAGATATGCGAGAGAAACTAGTAAATCACAACAGACAAATTAACTGGGTGCCATCATCTATTGGAGAAAATAGATTTGGTAATTGGCTAGCTGGTGCGAATGATTGGGGTATCTCGAGAAATAGATATTGGGGAACTCCTATTCCTATTTGGAAGTCAGAAGATGGTGATATTATCTGTGTCGGTTCATCATATGAACTTGAAACACTTATTGGAGTTGAAGTTGGAAGTATTCAAGATATTCACAAGGAACACATTGACAAGATTATTATTAGTAAGAATGGAAAGAATTATTATCCATGTGGTGATGTGTTGGATTGTTGGTTTGAATCGGGAAGTGCACCATATGCAACAGTTGGAAGATGTGGAATTGTTGAACTACTACGAAATTCGACAACTGGGATTGAGAGAGATCTATATGACAATTCATATTTTATTAGGACAACAGATGGAATTAGTCATAAGTTTCTACCAGCAGATTTGATTGCGGAAGGATTGGATCAGACGAGAGGATGGTTTTATACATTGTTGGTACTTTCTGTTAGTTTGTTTGATACCATTCCATTTAAGAATGTGGTAGTAAATGGCTTGGTATTGGCAGAAGATGGAAAGAAGATGTCGAAGAGGTTGAAGAATTATCCGGATCCATTGGAATTGGTTGAAGAATATGGAAGTGATGCTTTGAGGATGTATTTGATGAGTTCGCCGGTAGTGAGAGCTGAACCGATTAAATTTAGTGAGAGTGGAGTGAGGGAGATGAAGAAGAATGTTATTATTCCGTTGATGAATACGGTATCATTTTTCAGAGATTATTATGAGTTGTATAATAGCAGAAATGAAATGTTGGATTTGAGATTTGATGAAGAATATATGATGACAAATCCGATTAATTGTTGGATTGTGAGAGAGTATAAGAAGATGATGATTAATTTTAGGAACTCAATGAATAGATATGATTTGATGGAGGCGTGTAGAGTGATTCAGGAGTTTGTAGAGATTATGAATAATGGATATATTAAGATGGGGAGGAGTTATTTGAAGGGGAATGAGACGAAGGAAGAATGGGAGGAGAGTTTGCGGACGATGTATTATATTATTAGAAGATTTATTAATGATTTCAAGTGTTTGATGCCCGAATTTTGTGATAATGTGTATAACTATATTAAGACATTTGATTATGAATATAGATTTTTGGATGTTGTTAGTATTCATCTAATTGAAAATCTAAATTATATTGAATTGGAACCATCACAAGAACAGAAGGCACAATCATTTGATATTATTTATAATATTATTAAGAATGTATATACAATTAGGAGTATGTATAATATTACATTCAAGAAACCAATTAAGAAGATTATTATTTATGGAGGAGATAACACACATTTCCATGAATATCTTAATTTTGTTGCTGATGAATGTAATATTATTGATATTGAAATTATTTCAGATGTATCCCGCTTTACGATTCGTGAAAATATTACACCTAATAGAGGTATTTTCTTCAAGACATACAAATCAAGTATTTCGCCGATTTATGAAGAAATTAACAGAATGACAAATGAAGAAAGAAGAATGATTGTAGATAGGGAATATAAGGGATATATGATGACGAGAAATCTATTTAATATTACAACAGAATTAATTATGGATGATATGATTATGGATAGTAATTATGTATTTAAGATTATGGAAGAATATGGGATTAATATTATTGTAGATAAGAAATATGATGAGGAACTAGATAAGATTTATTATTATAGGTCAGTTGCATCAAGAATTCAGAGATGTAGAAAATATGCTGGAGTGAAGCCGAAAGATAATATTGTTGCATATTATGAAGGAGAGAGGATTAGATATGATTTGGAGGAAGAGAGAGCGAGAGAATATATTATGGGGATTGTGAAGACGAATTATGAGAGATACAGACAACAGGAAATGATTTTCAAATATTATTTTGAAGATATTGATATGACTATTTATCTACAAAGAAACTAATTTATTATATATTTTATATATTATTATTATATAAAATGAATATTTCCGATTTTGATAAACTTTATTTACTCACGAATCCTTCTTTTATTATTCCTCCTAAATTATCTTGCTTTTCTTCTTCTTCTTCTACTTCTTCTTCTACTAGTTTATTATCTAATTCATCTTTATCATCTTCTTCATCTTCTTCATCATCTTCTTCATCATCAATTTATAGTGATAGTTTATCATCTTGTAATAATAATGGATTACAATGTGAAAAAGGTGAAAAAGGGGATAAAGGTGATAAAGGCGATCAAGGAATACCTGGAGAGGTGGTAATATGTGATTTAAGTTATAATTTATATTTATTGACAGATGATTTTGAGATACCGAATAATGTGTTAGATGGTAGTTATAATAAGATATATATATTAGACAGTAGTGGAGGAGAATTTGAGATAACATTACCAGAAATATCTAGTTTAGATAATAATGGTAGGAGAGTGCATATAATAACAGATATAGGAGGATATTTAATAAGTAATAATGTGATGATAAAAACGAGTGGAGGAGATACAATAGGAGATGGTATTGAGATGTTAATGAATATAAATTATATGAGTATAAAATTGATGACAGATTATATAAATAATAGGTGGATGATAATATAAATAATAGGTGGATGATAATATAATATAAAGTAAATATATAATGACATTTATAGCGAATGTATTAACGAGGACGGATAGTAATAACAGTGTAATGAATGGAACAGGAATGATATATAGTGGAACAGTTAGTGAGACAACGGGATATAATATGATAATAATAACGATAGATAGTAATATAAGTAGTGTATCGAATGGATTAGAGATACAATTTTCGGATGACAAGATAACATATAAGACATATTATAGCGATAGTTATGTAGCGAATAGTAGATTTACGAAGAATTACAAGATAATAAAGAGATATTATAGGATAATATATACAAATGATACAATATTAGGATTAAATTATACGATAACAAGTAGATTATCAACAGAATTAGAGGAGAGTAATATAACAAATAATGGAATAAATATATTTGATGGATATATAGAAAGTTCACAAGATGCTTTTGGAAAATTAAGAACAACACAACCAATTACATTATTAGATTTAAGATTTAGTGGAGATACAGCAAGTAATAATTTATTAATAGAAAATAATATACAAATGAATTATATAACAACTGGAAGCGGAACAATAACAAAACAAAGTGGATATTTAGAATTAAATACGAGCGGAATAGGTGGAGTAATAACACAGAGTAGAAAATGTTGTATATACCAACCAGGAAAATCATTATTAATAAAAATGTCAGGTGTATTAGATGCAAATAATAATCTTAATACAATATCAAGATTAGGATATTATGATGATGACAATGGATTATTTTTTGAATATAATAATAGTATATTATATGTAGTAGTAAGAAAAAACGGAATAGATACAAAGATATCACAAAATGATTGGAATATAAATAAGATGGATGGAAGTAAAGATTTACAGATAGATGTTCAAAAGACGCAATTATATGTGATAGATTTAGAATGGTTAGGAGTAGGAAGAATAAGATATGGATTATATGGATATGGAAGGATACAATATTGTCATCAGATATTAAATATAAATGTATTAACGGAACCGTATACGAATATAATAAATTTGCCGATAAGATATGAAATAGAAACAGATAATATAAGTGGAAGTGGAAGTTTAAGACAGATATGTTCAACGGTAATATCAGAAGGGGGATATAATCCGGTAGGGAGACCATTTTCAGTGAATACGAATACACATATTGATATAAGAGTGAATACAGAGACGCCGATAATAGCGATAAGAGGAAAGAGTAGTAATAAGAATATGAATATAATGCCGACAAGTATATCATTAATAACGCCGAGTCCATCAGATTTAATATTATATAGATTAAGATTATATTTAGGGGGAAATGTGCCATATACAAATTCGACGGGAGTAATATGGAGTAATTATGATGTAAATAATAGTTATGTAGAGTATATAACGGGGAGTGATAATACGAATAATTTTTATACTACATTTACGGCGAATAATTCTATATTGATAGATCAGAATTATTTTTTTGGAAAAGGTGGAACGACATTAAATAATTTAGGAAGTGTATTTACAGATGGATTTATAAGTATAAATAAAAATATAAATGGAGATAGTGATATATTGGTATTAACAGCAATGAAAATAGTATCAGGTGGTGGAAGTTTTGTTGAAGGTTATGGTAGTATAAATTGGCAAGAAATATATTAAATTATTATAACAGTAGGAGGATTATTATTTATAGTAAAAATGGTATTATGAGAGATAATTTTTAAACAAAAATTAATATCAAAAATGTTTGAAAGATGTATAATTTCAGATAAAAGTGAATTTAGATTAGGTTTAATAAAACCGATATCAAGATTTTTGAGAATATAATAATTATATTTTTTATTATTATGTATATAAGAAATAGTTTTGAAAGAGAGATTAGAATATTTAATAATTAGAGCACCATCATTTATAATGGAAAGAATACGGAGAAATAGACCGAAAAGAGTATAACAGTAAATGATTTTATTATTAATTTTAATTTCAATAATTGATTTAATGAAAGAAAAATTATAATTAAAAATACACTTGGAAATATCAGCATAAGAGTAATTATAAAATTTTAATTCTATATTATTCATTATAATTATATTTAATAATAAAAAATATAATTAAAAACAAAATATAAAAACATAATAAAGATATTTATAAAATATATAATATATAATGTCTGAAACGAATACTGATTATTATAAAGTATTAGGAGTAGAGAAAACGGCAAGCGAAGACGAAATAAAACAAGCATATAGAAAGTTAGCAAAACAATACCATCCAGATAAAGCGAAAGCAGAAAATAAAGAAGAAGCAGAAAGAAAATTCAAAGAAATAAACCAAGCGAATGATGTATTATCAGATCCAGAAAAGAGGAGTAATTACGATAGATTTGGAACAGCCGATGGACAACCCGAAATGGGAGGTTTTGGAGGTGGAGGAATAGATATAAACAGTATATTTGAACATTTAGGAGGATTTGGAGGAATGCCATTTGGATTTGGAGGAGGATTTAATGGTAGAATGAATACAAGAAGAACGCCACCAGTAGCGAATGTGGAACATATGATAGACATAACATTAAATGAGCTATATAATGGATTTGTGAAGAATATAAAGTTAGATACACAAGTAAAATGTGTAGATTGTAATGGATATGGAAATAAGGACAAGAAGAAAAAAGTTTGTGGAGCGTGTAATGGAAGTGGGACGAGAACAGTGATGAGACAATTAGGACCAGGAATGATAAGTCAGTCAATAATGCCATGTGATGTATGTAATCAGACGGGTAAAGTGGTAGATAAAAATAATATATGTAATAGTTGTAGAGGTAAATGTTATACAATAAGTAGTATAAATAAGACATTAAAGAGTGATGGTGGATTTGATTATAAGACAAAGATGTGTATAAAGAATATGGGAAATTATGATATAGAAAATCAGTCAAATAGCGATGTATATATAATATTTAGGATAAGTGATTTAGAGAAATACAAGATGAAGATAGTGAATGATTATGATTTAGAAATGAATTATGAGGTTGAAGTAGGAAAAGCATTAAGTGGATTTGAGATGGTAATAAATCATCCAGAAGGGAAAGAATATAGAAATAAGATAGAAAGAGTAGTAAGAGACAGAGAGAGGATGATGATAAGTAATAATGGATTATGTATAAAAGATAATGGGATAAGTAGAAGAGGCAATATGATAGTAAATATAATATATAAATATCCAGAAAGAGTAATAAGGACAGAGGAAGAGAGAAAAAGATTTTGGGTGAGTTAAAAATAAGATATAAAAATATAAAAAGAATATATAATATAAATGGATATAAGTAAAATAATGAATTTAATTAATAACATTGATATCAGTGGTTTTAATAGTGAATTAAATAATGAAATAAAAGAAATTAATGAATTAATGAATCAAATAATGAAAGATTCTTCAGGTAATGATTTATTTAATATGTTTAATATGTTTAATAATATTAAAAATATTGATGAAAATAATGATGAAAATAATGAAGAGAATGAAGAGAATGAAAATAATGAAGAGAATGATGAAGAGAATATAGAAATACAAAAGGAAAAATCAAGAATAATGTTAGAAGAGATGATGAAGCATATGAATAAAATGTTTATGTCAAATGAGGAAAAAGATGATGAACAAGAAGAAAAAGAAGATGAAGATATGATGGAAAGATTATTAAAACAGATGGCAGATGTTATGAAATTTGATGATGATGATAAAGAAGATAAAGAAGATAAAGAAGATAAAGAAGATAAAGTGGAAGAGATAGAGATAGAGGAGTTAGAAGATTATGTAGAATAAAAATAATAAATTTTATTATATATATAGATATATAATGAAGGAGATAAAGATAATAAAATATTTATTAGAAGAGATACCGATAGAGATTGATAAATATTATATAATAATAAAGAGGGATGAAAAGTATGTAAGATATAATATAATAGAAGATAGTTATATATTGATAGAGGAGGAAATAGAATTAACAGATAGTATATTTAACAAGAGTAATATAAGGAATCAGTATAATGGATATGTGGATGAGTTGAATGAGGAGATAATATTTTACAGTATAAAGACGAATATAAATTTTAGGATATATGGATATGGAAGTGATATAGAAAACAACAAACAGATATATATAAGTTATAAATATAAATTATTAGGTAGTGTGATAGAGAGTAATACACAAGTAATAACGATACTAGTAGGTAGATTATCTGATAATTTTGTATTAAATGTGTTAGGAAATGTGGAATATATAAAATTTGTGGAGATATATGAAAAAAAGGAATCTGGAACATCATTTACAGAAGTGGAATATTTAAATTTTGATAAAAATACATATTATATATTAAGAAGGAATAATATATATTGTATAGCAAATAAGGAATCGCAATATATATATAATATAAAATATGCAAATAAAAATATAAATGGGACAAATATATTAATAAAAAACAATGGTAATCTTAATATGTTGATTAATTCATTAATACCGAGATTTTATTATTCAACATTTAAATCAATGGATTATAATATAGATAGTAATAATATCAAATATCATCAAATAATAGATGGATTAATAATAGATTCTACAGATATTAGTATATTAGAAAAAGACAATTATATAATAGACAGTTCAAGAAATAGAATAATAGATTTATCAGATAATTTGAATATGATATTATATAATGATATATCGAGTAATTTTATAATAGATGATTTAAATGTGATGGATAATGTGGAGATAGCGAATATAATAAATTTGCGAACGAGTAGTTATGAAAAGTATATATTTACGATACAGAATTATAGTTATTTATTAAATAATGTGTATATATTGAGGAATGTGGATTATATGATGAATAATATGAATGTAAGAATAAAGATAATAATAAAATATAATAATAATGAATTAGAATATAAAATAGATGGTAAAACATTAAAGAATAGTTTTATAAAAGGTGAACAGAATATATTAATATTTCACAATAATTATGATTTATCGAGTAATACAATAAAACAGTATTATTTGACTAATTTCAATAAAATAATAGCATATTATGATAGAATAATAATAGAATTTTTTGATAATAATAATAATAATAGTATAATATTAGAAAAAAACGAAATCAAAATGGATTTTATGGATAATATGAATATATTATATACAAGTATAGAAATAAAAAATAAATTTTACATAATAAAATTTAATGGAATATTAAATACTTTTGTATCTAATCAAATATTAATAAAATTATATGAATATAATTATTATTTATTAAAATTAGATATAAAAAATGATTTTGGTTCTGATAATATCTATTATATAGTTTTTAAAAATATTTTTGAATTAAATAAATTTATTATTCTCATAAAAGAAAATACTATTTTAAATAAAATTACTAATAAAAATATTATCCAAAATTACAACTTTTCTAAAATTTTATATTATAATCCACTTTTAAATGCTTTTGGCAATTATCCTACCAATTCTACCTATATTACTATAAATATTAATATGGATCTATTAAATAAATCTTTATTTTTATTCATTGATAATAGTTTTGAAATTACTAATTAATTCATCTATATTATATCTCTTATTACAATCTATATTTATACAATTTTTTATTATTTCATTATATTTATCTGTTATCATATTTTCATATTCATTATTATATTTAATATTATTTATTATTCTGAATTTTTCTGATATTGTCTTTATTTTACTATAATCTAATAATATTTCTATCAATAATACTCCTAAACTATATATATCTATCTTATTATCGTAATTTCCACTCTCTATTTCTGGTGCATTATATATAATACTTCCTATCTCAACTGAATTATTCCTATTTTCATTATTATCTGTATACATTATTAACTGTTTATTATTATATAACTTTGCCATTCCTAAATCACCTATTTTTATTTTATATTTATTATTTTCATTATATTCTTTATTTTTATTTAATTTTTTTAATAAAATATTGGAAGGTTTGATATCACGATGCATAATATTATTATGATGTAAATATTGTATACCTAGTAAAATTTGATAATAATAAAATAATTTTTGATTAATATTAATATTAAAATCTTTAATAATATCATAAAAATTTTTATCACACAATTCCATTTGAATAAAAAGAATAGGATTATCATTATTTAATTTGACATCTTCATCAAAATCAATATCATTATTATAGTCAATAATACTTTCTGTATCGGTATCAATCCAAGAATTACAATATTTAACAATATATTTATGATTTAATTTAGATAATAATTTAATTTCATTAATATCTTTAATATCTTTAATAAAAACTTTTTTAATAGCATAAAATTGTTCATCTAATTTATGAAAAACTTTATAAACATGACCGTAAGAACCTTTACCTAATAATTCTAATTGATCGTAATTAATATTATAGATAGATTTTTTGATATCAGATAATTGGATATTATTATATGATATGAGGTGATTTTTGATTAATTTTTTTAGATCATTATATTTTAGATCAGTAATATCTTTATCAATAAAATCAATATTATGGATTATATCATTAATATTAATATTTTTGTTATTTTCATATAATAATTCTATTAATGATAACACTAATAAAGATAATTTTTTATTTTTTGTTATGTTATTGTTTTTAGAAATTACTATATCCATTTTTTTTATTTATATTATTTATAATATTTATTAAATAAATCAATTTTTTTTATTTAAATAAATTAATTTATTTAATAAATATTATGTATTATTCACAATATAATCAGGATAAATTTTTAGAAGAAAAAATATTCAAAGGATATAAAAATGGATTTTTTGTAGATGTTGGAGCTCATGATGGCATTACTATAAATAATACTTTATATTTTCAAAAAAATAATAATTGGAAAGGAATAAATATAGAACCATTAAAAAATATATATGAAAAATTAATAATAAATAGACCAAATGATATAAATTTAAATTGTGCTGTATGTAATAAAGATGGTGAAATAGATTTTATATCAAATACAGGTTATACTGAAATGTTATCAGGTATAAAAGAAAATTATGATTTAAGACATAAAAATAGATTATTAAGAGAAATAAAACAATATGGTGGTGGAACAGAAACAATAAAAGTGCCATGTAGAAAATTAGAAAGTATTTTTGACGAATATAATATAAAAGAAATAAATTTATTATCAATAGATGTAGAAGGTGCAGAATATGAAGTTATAAAATCAATAAATTTTGATAAGGTAAAAATAGATGTGATAATATTTGAAAATAATTATGATGATAGTGGAACGATTATTAATAAATATTTAGAAAATAAAGGATATATAACAATAAATAAACAAAAAGATATATTTATGATACATAAAAATTCTAAATTTATTTAATTTTGATATCTGAATAATTTATATGTTCATCCAATGAAGTAAAAATATTTTTATCAAGAATAAAACGGAGTAGAACTTCAATAGATTTAAATTTGAGAGTGATGTTAAAGAGGTCATTAATATTATATTTAACATTACAGAATTTGATATTATTAGAAAAATTATTAGGAATAATGGGGTCAGATATAATAAAGATGTTAAATTTGATGATAAAGATACCTTTATCTTTAATTTTATTAAATTCGAATTTGTTCCAGTTTTGTAAATTTTTAAATTTTTGTATAAGAATAGAATTAAATTTAATTTTGATATTAATAAATTTTTTATTGATATAATAGTCGAATTTATTATGTAATAAATGGGTGATGTTGGAAGTTTTGGTGATAATATTGTTATCATTATCTTTAAGAGGTTTAAAATCACTTCTATCGGAAATAATCCAGAAATTGTCTAATTTTTTATTATTAATTTTATTGATAAATTTTTGGAAGTTATTATATATTTTACTATATGATTTATCCATATATTATAATATAATATATAAAAATATATTATATAAATTACCAGTTAATTAATTTAGATTTGAAGATATTAAGACTTCTTTGTTTTGGATCAAGAGAAAACATATTATTTAAAATGATTGCTAATCTTCTTTTACTAATTTTACTTTTATATTCATCTTTAATATCTAATAAATTTAAAAAATCTTCATAAAATCTATTATTTTTAACAATATCATATTTATATTCTATTTCTTTTTTGTATTTATACAAATTAGAATATTCTTTTATACTGACATTTGTGTCATTATTATAATTAAAACAAGCTATTTGTATTAATGGTAATAATTCTTTAATATTCATATCTAAATCATATTTTTTTGATAATTTATCAAAATAAACAGAAGCTTTATGTTTACATAATAAATCAATAATACAGATAGCTAGAGGAATAAATAATCCAGACATATTATAATCTTCTTTTTCGTAAATTCTTTTTTCTTTTTCGAATTCGATAGCAGAATAAGTTTTAACAATTTTACATTGATTACAAGTAGAATAATCGCTACAATACATATAAATATCAATTAATTTTATTTTGTTATTATCATTTAATGTTAAATTACCTAATTTTAGGTCAGTGATAAGTAATTTATATTTAACAGCTTGAATTACAATATTATAAAGTTGTTTAAGAATGGAACAAATAATTTTTTCATTAATATTATTTAGGGAATTTTTTAGTGTTTTACCGCCATATTCCATAATACAATAATATTTATATTCATTATTCTCATAATTATATAAATTTCCACAAGCAAATATTTTTATAATATGATTACTTAATTTTTCTGGTTTACATAATGATAAATATCTTTCATTTAGTTTTTCTGGTATTTCATTATTATTTAGTTTAAAAGCATAAAAATTATTATCCATTTTTATCTTATACACTTTTCCATATGAACCTTCACCTAAAAATTCAATTACTTCTATTTTCTTATCTATTACATCATTATTTTTTATGTTTCCTAAAAAACTTTTATCATAATTATTGTTGTCAATTATTTTAAATTTTATTAAAATATTTGTTTTTGGTTTTATATTTATATTATTTATTATGTCTATTAAAACCATTATATATTTCTTTTATATTTCATTTTTATTATTTTTTATTATTTTAAATTTATTATTATATTTTTTATTTAAAATTATTAACATTTATTCTATTTATATTTATGAATTCTGATTCTGATGATAACAATAAAAATAATGATAAAAATGAAAATATTAATATTGAAATCGATATCCCTCCTAAAAATCAAGATCCTTTCTTTACTCTCATTTCTAATCTTCTTAAAGATTCTAAACCTGTCAAAATTTTAAATAATAATCCTAATTCTATCAATTCATCTATTAATCCTTCTATTAATCCTAATAATAAAAATAAAAGAGTTGATTTTCTATGTCTAACTAATGATATCAATAATCTTAATAAATGGCTTATTAGTTGTATTGATTCTGATAATGATTTTGATTTAGATCATGAAGATGATTATACTTCCAGTTCTATGGATAATGCTTCTTCTACTAATAAATTAAATATATTAAATTGGTGGGTAGAAAAAAATAAAAAACATAATTTACCTTTAAAATATTCAGAAAATTCTATCAATTTAGCAAGTAAAAACGGTCATATAAATGTTTTAGATTGGTGGATAAATAGTGGGTTAGATATAAAATATGATGTTAGAGCTGTAAATATGGCTAGTATAAATGGAAAAATACAAGTTTTAAATTGGTGGTTAGAAAATAGTAAGAAAAATAAAATAAAATTTTTATATGATGAGGACGCAATAAATTTGTGTAGATTAAAGGAGAATGAAATGTTAGAATTAGTGAAATGGTGGCAAGAAAGAAAAGAAAAAGACAATATGGAATTTAAATATGATAATGGTTTTATTGATTATTTAGATATGATGGAATATAAAATAGTTTATAATTATTTGATAGAAAATAAAATGATAGTAGATGAGGAAAAAATATTTGGAAAGAGAAATAAAATATTAGGAAATCAGAGAGAAGGATTTACGATAATGGATATGTTTGGAAATATGGGTATGAGGAAGAGGGTGAATTATTCGCAGAAGGTGAATATAACGGGATTACCGGAAGATATACAGAATCATATAAAGGAGAAGGAGGAGGAGTTAAATAATAATATGATGATAAATGGGAAAGCGAAAGAGTATATAGATAATTTATTGAAGATACCATTTGGAAAATACAAACAAGAAAAAATATTTACATTTATAAATGATCTTATAAAATTTATAAATGAAAAATTTAATTTATCAATTATTAATGAAAATGATTTAGTTAATATATTTAATAATAATAGTAATAATAATTTAATAAAATATAATGAATTATATAATAAATATTGTGAATATAGAGTAGAATATATAAAATATGTTGATAAAGTATTTGAAGAAACTATTTATGGAAATCATAAAACAAAAGACCAAATTAAAAGAATTATAGCACAATGGTTATCAAATGGTATAAAAAAGGGAATTGTTATTGGAGTTCAAGGACCACCAGGAGTTGGTAAAACATCACTTATTAAAAACACTCTTTCAAAATGTATTGTTGATTTTATTAATTATGATATCGAAAATTGTTCTATTGAACTTTCTAATAATAATATGGTTCGACCTTTTAGTTTTATATCTCTAGGTGGAAGTACTAATGGTAGCACATTAATAGGACATAATATAACATATCATGGGGCGACATCTGGAGATATAGTAAAAAGTTTAAAGGAGGCGAAAATAATGAATCCGATAATATTATTTGATGAATTGGACAAGATATCAAAAACGGAACATGGACATGAAATAGCGAGTGTATTAACACATATAACGGATCCAACACAAAATGATCATTTTACAGACAGATATTTTAGTGAAGTGAAGATAGATTTATCAAAAATGATAATAGTTTTTACATATAATGACAGTAATTTAATAGACAGAATATTAATGGATCGAATATTAGAAATAAGGGTAAATCCAATAAAACCATATGAAAAACTACAAATTGTTAAAAAGTTTATAATTCCTGAAATTTGTGATAATATCGGTTATAATAAATCTAATATCATTATTAATGATGCTGATATAAATTATATTATTTCAGAATACACTTATGAAGCAGGTGTTCGCAAATTAAAAGAAAAATGTTTCGAACTCGTCAGAAGTATCCATTTTGATAAAATTAAAAATTATAATAATAATAAAGATAATAAAGAAAATAAAGAAAATAAAGAAAATAAAGAAAATAAAGAAAATAAAGAAAATAATAAAATAATAATAAATAGGGAAGTGATAGATGATATATTTAACGAGCATCATAAATTTAGTTTAAAGAAGATAAATAAGAGACAGAATGCGGGATGTATGAATGGGATGTATGCTACAACAAATGGATTAGGAGATATAATGAATATACAAGTAAAGAAGATATATAGTAAAGATATATTATCATTAAATACAACCGGTTCATTAGAGAAAGTGATAAGTGAATCGATAACAGTAGCAAAAACAGTAGCGTGGAATTTACTAACAGAAGACGAGAAGAAGAAAGTAATAGAAACATATAATAATACGGGATTACATATACATATGCCAGATGGTTCAACACCGAAAGATGGACCAAGTGCGGGAGGTGCAATAACATTAGCGATATATAGTTTATTAGTGGATAAGAGTATAAGAACAGATGTGGCGATGACGGGAGAAATAGATTTAGATGGAAATATAACAATAATAGGAGGATTAGATGCTAAATTAAGTGGAGCGAAGAGAGCGGGAGTGAGAGTAGCGATAGTGCCCTTAGAGAATAAGAGACACATAGAGATGATAAGAAGGAATTACGAAGGATTATTTGATAAGAGTTTTAAGGTGAAATATGTATCACATATAAGCGAGGCGATAAAATTTTTGTTTTAGAATAAAAAATTTATAAGTTATATTAAAGTTTTTTATTAAAGTTTTATATATAATATAAATATAGTAAATAATGGAATACTATATAAAAAATAAAGAAAAAAGAAATAAAGAAACTATAAAAGATAATGATAATAATGATAATAATGATAATAATGATAATAAAGAAACAATAAATAAAGAAAATAATAAATATATAATATTTCGACCGGAGATAGGGAGAGGAAGTTATAGTAGAGTGTATAAGGGGATGGATAAGAGCAAGGAGTTTATAGGGATAAAGATAATAAATGTGAATAAATTGGATACGGAGATAGTAAATTTGATAGACAAAGAGATAGAGATACATAAGAAGATAGAGAATGATAATATAGTAAAATTGCGAGATGTGATAAGAGAGAAGAATAAGATATGTATGATAATGGAATATTGTGAAACAGATTTAGATAAAGTGAAATATGAATTATTTAATGGAGAATATGATATAGAGAAGATATTTCGAGAATTAAATAATGCATTAAGATATTTATATGAGAACAATATAACACATAGGGATTTAAAGCCATCGAATATATTAATAAAAAATAAAAATATAAAGTTAGCAGATTTTGGATTTGCGAGTAATAAGAAAATAAATATGTATGAGACATTATGTGGTTCACCATTGTATATGGCACCAGAATTATTAAAAATATCATTAGTAATAAATGATGATAATAGTAGGAATTATGATTCAAAATGTGATATATGGTCATATGGATTAATATTATATGAATGTATATATTTACAGCATCCATTTTCGAGTAGTATATCAATATTAGATTTATATAATAAGCAAAATAGAAATAATATTATATTTAGTGAAGTAAATAAGATAAATAAGAATATAAATCCGGAATTTGTAAAATTATTAAAAAAGATGTTAGAATTGGATAATAAAGAAAGAATATCGTGGAAAGATTATTTTAATCATCCATTTATAGTTAATAAACAGAATATTATTTTATCTTCATTATTAATTTCAAAAAATATTAATATAAATAATAAAAATAAAGAAGTAAAAGAAGAAAAAGAGAAAGAAATAGAATATTCGGTATCATATCCGGTAAATAAGATAGATAAGATGAATATAGAGATAAAAGACAAAAGTTTAATGAGGAGTGAGATAATAGAGGATTATATAAAGAGGGAGAGTGAAGATTATATAATAGTAAGAAAGGAAGATTTAATGAATTCAGGAATGGACAGAGAGAGGACAGTAAAAGATAATATATATTATTTTTTATCGAGTTCGGTTGAATATGCTAAAAAACCATTTAGATATTTTTCTTTTTAATTATAATTTAATTAATTTATATTATATTAAGAGTAAAATTTATAATAAATAGGAACTAGAGCAAGTACTAAATAGAATGTACCTCCTCCAATATATTTAGTGATACTGAAAATTTTTTCAAATTTATTATTTTTAATAGGACATAAAAATTTATTAAATTTCAGAGTATCTTCAGTTTCAATATTATTATTAACAGAATAATATATTTCTTGACAACCAATATGAACAAGTGCTAAAAATCCAAAAATTAAGAGAATAATAAAAATTTTCCAAAATTTATTTTTATCCATAATATAAAATATACAATACAAGAAAACTAATTTAAACAAATCACCAAAATGATCGTAATAATCGCCAAATTTAGTTTCCATTTTATAAGATCTTGCATAATGTCCATCTAAACAATCAAAAAAGTATCCAACAATAATTAAGAATGAAGCAATATAATATTGTGTATTATATAATAGTAATCCAGCAAGAATTGTAACAATTAAAGAAATAGTAGTGATATGATTAGGTGTAAAATTATATTTTTTGAATGTACCTTTAACTTTATCACAAAGTTCAAGTAATAAAGAATCAAATGGATTTTCAAATTCTGCAGGTATTTTTCGCATTATATAAATTAACAATATTTTATTTTTTGTCGATATAAATTAGATTTATCAATAAAAATGGTTTTAATTATATATATAATATTAGATAATTCTAGTCTATAATGATATAAAATATATTTATAATTAAATTTATATATCATTTCAATATTATTTTTAATAAAATAATTTTTATAATTATATTCTGATAATTTACATTTATTATCACTATTATATATATAATCTATTATATAACAAAATTTTTTCATAACATCATAATCAGAATAAACTAAAATATCATATGGTAAAAATGAAAATTCTTTTTTATTAATAAAATGATTTATTTGTACTAAATCGTATTTGGTTTGTAATGGTATATATATTTTATTTTTTTCTACTTTATCCATAATTTCAACTTTTTTTATATAAATATCAGGTCTTGCTTTAAAATATATGTCATAATATATATTATTTTGAATTCTATAATTATCCATTTCATCAAAACATCTTTTTATTTTATGATACATTGGATATAAATTTTTTTCAACATCATTTATACTTTTTGGTTCCGTTTCATCTTGTATAATAAATTTTAATCTATCGCCAAATATTTCTTTTATTTTTTGTTTTTTTATATCATTTAATCCACTAAAACAAACAAATATATCACTATCATAATTATCATATATATATTCTTTTTGTGTTATAAGACATTCTTCATATCCATCTCTTAATAATCCAGAAATCATAACACATAATTTTTTATTACTTTTTATTATATTTTTTTTTTCTTTAATAGTACTATAATTTATTATAAAATAAAAAACACAAATTATTAATATTATTAATATTATTAACATTATATATATAACTAATAAAATTATTTTAATTACCATTATAATATTCGAAATATTTATAACAAAAAACGAGTTCGCCGAAATTAAGTTTTTGAATATTTAGATAGTAATCATTATTAATATTAATATTTATCAAATAGTTATTAAAGTAATTAATGAATAAGTTAATATTATTTTGAAGAGAAATAATGAGAGAATAAATATTAAAAGTGGTAATATTGATATTATATTCATAAATTATATTATCAAACCAATTAAATATGTATTTAGATGAAATATCCATATAATTAAAATTTACAAGATTATTTTCGAAAGTGTTAATGATATTATTAATAATATTTTGAATAATTTTATATTGGGTATTGAGGATAAATTGGATTTGAGAATTATTTTTATTAACAAGTTTTTGGTAGAATTCAGCATTAAGAATATTATTTTTAATTTTTATAACAAATGTATTATAATTTTCATTTATTATCTGATTTAATAAATTATTAATAACTGTATTATTATTCATAACAATAATTTCATATAAAAGATTATAAAATTCAACATATTTTGGATTATTTTTAACAATAATGGATTTTTTCACAAAAAATATATATTCTTTTATATTTATTATATAATTTTCCATATATTCAAAATTTATATAATATTCATTGTCTTTGTAATTTATTATTATTTCATCTAATTTTAGTAATAATTCATTCAAATTATTAATATAATTTTCTAAATTTATTAAAACAGGTAAATCATATAAATTAACTGGTATAATACTTCCACTTACTATACTATATATATATTTATAACCTCCTATCAAAAAATTTTTACTTGCTATATAATTACTAATAATTTCTGTTAATATATCAATAATATCCAAAGATGTTAATTCTGGAATAGTTGAAAATTTAGTAATTAGAGAAGAAAAATAAAGTTCAATATTATAAAAAGAATTATTACTGACATCTAAAGAATTATTATATAAAAAGTCTTCTTTAATAATATTTTTATTTAAATTATAAAAATCAAAAGTATTTGATAAAGATGAATCTTGTATTAAAAAGTTGTTATTAGAAATGTCAGGATTATTTAATTTAAACATATTTATTATATTATCCAATTTAGTTGAATTATATAAAACTATAAATAAATAATTAATAAAAACATAATCCAATGGTTCATTGTCAAAGAAATTATTATATAAACTTATTAAATTATTTTCTAAATAATCAAATATTACTTTACTATATAATTTATTTTTAAGAATTGTGTTAATTTCATTTAATATATTATTAAATAAAACACTATTGACATTAATAATATATGTTTTATTGATTTTTTCTAAAAATTCTACTATTATCTTATAACCTTCTCTATTTTGTGTTTCATAATAATTTATTACTAATTCAATATCTTTTTTATAATTATTAAGTTGTTCTTTATAAACAAATTCATCTATATTTTTTAGTTCATTAATAATATTATAAATATTATTAGGAATATTAGATAAAGTAATATTTAAATTATAATTGCTTTGAATAATATTATAAATAATTCTTGAATTGTATTTTATGAATAAAACATATTCTTGTTTATTAGTATCTGTAATTAATAATAATATTTGTAAATAATAATAGATTTTATAGGACATATCAATAATATATTGATTATTTGAAATATAAATGATATAATTTTTGATAATATTGAAAATGGAAATATAATTTTGATTATAATATAATATTTCTGTCATATTACTTTTTAAATTTTCTATATGATTATTAGAAATATCAATATCTATTGTAAATCGTTTAGTATCATAAATAATAGCTTTATTATTGTTAGTGATATCAAATTTAATATTATCTTTATCAAATAATAAATAATTATCAAAATTTATTTGTTCATAAATATCAAAATATATATTTAAAGTTAATAAATTCATATAATGTTTAATATTGAGATTAGTAAATATTTTTTTGTTATTAGAATAATAATTAAATAATTCATAACCTCTAATAATACCAGATGAATCATATTGAATATCACCATTTCCATTTAATAAAACTAAATATATATTTGTAAAATTTTTAATAATATTATTATTAAGATGATTATTAAGAGTATTATTAATATATAAATCATTATCGATTTTGTAATAATCATTTTTTTTGATTAATAAGGCATAATTATTGGATAATAAATTAGAAAGATTATTAATAGCTAAAATTTCAGAATTTAAATAAGTTTTTGAAAATGGAATATTGTAATTATAATATTTAAAAACATAATATTCGCCTTTATTAATAGGATATAGAGATTTATTTTGAGTATTATAATCAAAATCTGACAGATTATTTATAAAAATTGGATTTCTATAAGAATTATAATATGAAAGTGTGTCAAAATATTTATCTGTTATAGTTGTATCAAAAACAATAGAAATTAACTGAAAATTAAGAGTTTTATAAATATTAAATTTAATGATATTAAATATATTATCTAAATAAATTATGTTTTTTATAAAATTATTTATTTTTATTCTCTGTAAATTATAATTGTTATTACAATTTATTAATTCCCCCTTTATATTACTTATCATAAAATAATAATTTGAAAATCCATATTTATTATAATCTGTCTTATTATTCGCATAATAATCATAATCTGCATAAAAATTATATAATCTAATATCTTTATAGTTATTATCTAAATAATACTCATTTATTAATATATTTTTGTCTAAATTTACTATACACGGTGTTAATGATATAGCACTATCTAAATATGAATTATTTATATATCCTAAATCATTTATAATATTTGTTATTGTTTTATCTACAATATTAACATATAAACTATTATAAAAAGCAATATTAAGATATATATAATAAGTACATATTTCATTTTCATATTCTGAATCATCTAAAGTAAATCTTTTAAAGGAGAATTTAATAAGGAAGTTATCTATATAGTAGGTATTAGTATTAACGATATTATTAGTGATATCAAGAATAATTTTAGAATTATTAAAAATGAGGACATTATTATTATTTTTTAGGTCAATAACTTCTAAATTGACTTGATTATTAGGATTAGTGATATAATCAAAATTATTGATATTAGTAGAAAAGAAGTTATTAATAATAAGAGGATTGATTAATAGAATAATTTTACGGAGATAAAGATTAGTAGGAGCGAGTAAATCTTGAATAGAGTTAGTATTATTTAGAAGTTTATTGATATCAAAATATGAATTAATATAATAATTTTTAATTAATGGATAATCAGTATCAATAAGATAGAGATTATTATTATAGGCAGAATATTTATATTTATTATTAAAAAATTTTTTGTTGATATAATTAATTTTAGAATCAAAAGTGGGTGAATATATATTTGGACGGGTATTATAAGATTTATTATAAGAGTTATAATTAGTGTTAATAAATGTATTTTTTTGAGAATAAACAGTATAATAAAAATTTAAAATTTCATTTAATGATATATAAATATCTTTTAAATCTCCTTTTTTGTCTTCATTTACAATATAATTTGAATTATTAATCGTTTTTTCTAAATTACTAATATTATTTTCCTTTTCTAAATATTTATAATCTATTTTTTTACTAATATTATTTAATTCATAATTTTTGAATTTTATTATTATTATATTTTTTGTATTATTTATATCATCATTTAATATTATTTGTGGTAATATATTTATATCATACTGATAATCATCTATTTCGCTTATATATGGATATATAAACACATTCCAATAACTCTCCTCATAATATACTGTCTTATTATATTTATTATAATCCACATTATTCATACTATCATTTTTGAAAAATATAAATATTACATCATCACTTCTATTTATTAATGTATCATATACTTGTATTTTTTGATAAAATAAAAATCTATCATTATATATATCATTTACTGTATTATTAGAAATATCTTTTAATGTTATTATGTCTTCTATATTATATCCAATATCTGATAATAAAGTAGAATATTTGTCATTATTATCATATGAATAATCTATTATTTTATATATTTTTTGTCTATTAGTAAATGTTTCATTTGTATAAAAATATCTTATAGGTGGTATATTATAATTTAAACTAGCATCTATTAATCCATATAATAAATATAGTGGATCATTATATTTTTTATAACTTTCTATATTACTGCTACTTATATCTAAATTTATAATAAATATAACTTTATTTACTATAATAGGATTTAATAAACTGACTTCATCTTTTGTATTCATAAAATCATAATTATTATAAATATCGGGTATATATGGTTTTGTATTTATTCTTATCTTGTTTGTTTCCATTATTATATTATTATCAAATTTTTTTATATTTAATCTATATATTTATGAATTATTACTTGTCTCTCTTTATTTTACTCTTTTTCCTTCTATACTTTATTAAAGATATTATAATCGTTTTCATTATCCTAATATCTATCATTCTTTTATTCTCCAAAAAAAATTGATTTTTTTTTATTATTTTATACTATTATATAAGTATAATGAATAATAATAATAATCTATATAACCAATTTATTCAAAATATTCTTAATGATATCAATGAACAACTAAATATTAATCATCATAATATCAATATATCTCCTATTAATTTACCTAATAATACTAACCAAAATACTGAAGAAAATACTGAAGAAAATACAGAAGAAAATACTGAAGAAAATACTGAAGAAAATACTGAAGAAAATACTGAAGAGAATGATGAAGAAAATAAAGAAGAGGAAAAAGAGGAAGAAGACATATTATATGTGAATGGAGTGGAACAGAACATAGAGATGAGTGAAGAAGATAATAGGATAGTGGAAGGAAGATTGAATGGATATATAGAGAGGGGATATGAGATGATATATGAGAAGAATGACGGATTAAGTAGATATATAGAGGATAGATATTTAAGAAATTTGCAATATGAAGATAACATCGAAAATTGTATGAGATATACGATAAGGGGAGTATTAAATGAGGGAGTTATGATATATAGTCCGGTAAGATTGATAGGAGGGATAATAAGATATATGATGAGTGGTGAAAATTATGAATTTAGTGTAAATTACGAGTTAGGAATGAAAATATTAAGACGAGAAGTAAAAAGAATTTTAGTTAGAACTTATAGATTACAATTAATAAGAAATATGTTTAATAATAATAATAATAATAATAATAATAATAATAATAATTTAGAAAATGTGAAATTATTGATGACAGAAGAGAATGTGAATAAGATAGAGAAGAAAATATACAAGGAGATAAAGACAGAAGAAAATGTCAAATGTGTAGTATGTCAGGATGAATATAATGATGAAGATGAAGTAAGAAGATTAAAATGTGGTCATATATATCATGTAGATTGTGTGGATAATTGGTTGATGAATCATTCGTGTAAATGTCCAACATGTAGAGAAACTGCAGGTGAATATTATAGTAAATAAAAAATAAAAAAAAATTGAATTATTAAATATATAAAAAATAAAAAATATAGATATAATTATATTTTTATGAAGGATATTAAGAGACACATTACGAGGGGATCAAGTATTTTTATATACTGTAAAAAGAGATTACAAGAGAAGATAACAGAATGGAATAAATATTTTAGAAATGGAGAGATAGATGTGGTGCCATATTATGCGATGAAGTGTAATCCGAAGGAGTTTATAATAAGAGATTTAATAGAGGGAGGGATAAGAAATTTTGATTGTGCGAGTATAAATGAGATAAAGATAGTAAATAAATTTTTAAACTTAACTAATAACAATAATAACAATAATAAAGAAGAAGACAAAATAATTTTTGCTCAACCTTGTAAGGAGGTAGGACACATACAGAAGTCTATGACTTTTGGTGTGAATTTATACACATTTGATTGTGTGGAGGAGTTAGAGAAAATAAATAAATATAATTCGAAAGCGAGAGTAGTATTAAGATTAGCAGTGGATGATTCGAATAGTATATGTCAATTTAGTAAAAAATATGGAATAAAACCAGAAAAAGACAACATTGACAGAATATTAGGAGAAATGAGTAAGATGAAAAAGAAAAATAATAAAATAGATTTTGCGGGAGTATCATTTCATGTTGGAAGTGGTTGTTTATCAGCATATCAATATGTGAATGCGATAAAAGATTGCTATAATGTATTAGAGATAGCAGAAAAGAAATATAAATACAAGCCAAAAATAATAGATATAGGAGGTGGATTTAATAATACATATCCTATACAAGAGATATCTGAAAAAGTGATAGAAACAGTGAATAAAATGAATATAAGAGATAAATATAGATATATAGCAGAACCTGGAAGATATTTAGTGGAAAATTGTGCTGATTTATACACAAAAATAAATACAGTAAAATATGATAGAATAAATAGATTATGTAATATATATATAACAAATGGAACATATCAAGATTTAAATTGTGTAATATATGATCATATAAAACCAGATATTATATTATATGATATGAATAAAAATATAGAATTACATACAATAAAGTGTATAAATAAACAAGAAAATGAAAATAATGAAAATAAAGAGAATAAAAAAAATAATAAAATAAAGATGAATGTATGGGGTCCAACATGTGATAGTATGGATAAAGTGGGTGAATATTATATAGAGGAAGAATATATAGAAATGATGAAAGACGAGAATATTATCATAAAATTCAAGAATATGGGAGCATATACGATGGCGGCAGGATGTTCATTTAATGGATATGATAAGGCGAGGATAGTATTATAAAATTTTTTAAAGATTATTGTTATTAGAATTTTTGAAATTATTATATTATTTATAATTATAATATAATGAGTAAATTAAGTAAAATAATAGAAAATATGAGTATAAAAGAAAATTTTGAAGTTAATATGAGTGAAAAACAGAATAAAATAGATGATTTCAAATTATTTATTTATATAACTTTATTTATAATTTTTGTTTATTTTATTGTTATAAAATAATTATAAATATTTTTGTTTTTTATTATTTATTTTATAATAATAATATATAAAATGTCAAGTAATGCGGATAAGTGGAGATATACCTTATACACAACAGTGGTATTTTTAATAGTAGTAAATCCGGTAGTATATAAATTTATGAATAATATATTGAATGGAGTGGTATCAATATCAAATATGGATGGATGTCCGACAAAGGAAGGAATATTACTACATGCAATAATATTTACAGTAGTGATAAGATTAATGATGGAATTGAATATATGATGGAAATAAATATATGAATTTTTTAAATTTTTATTATATAATAATTTATATAATGTCAAATATAGCAACATTAATAAGTAATTTTTTACAAGTAAAAAGTGAGAATAATGAGAATAAAGAGGATAATGAGAATAAAGAGGAAAAAATAAAAATACCAGAATATAAGACAGGAGATCAGGGTTGGTATAAGGATAAAAATAATGAATGTAAAATATATTGTAGATATACAGGAGAAAATGGGAATATAGAATTTTTATGTAATAAAGAAGAAGAAATCAATGATATAAATAAAAGTGTTAAAGTAAATAGAGATCAGGTAAAAGATAAATTATGTTATGATTATGAAAGAATAGTGTCGCCATTAAAGGAAGGAATAGTATTTAATAATAAATTTTACAATACAGACAAAAAACCAAAAGAACTAAAAGATTTAAGAGGCGAATTTATAAATTATAATAATTATGGAATAAGAGATTCAATAAATATAAAAGGAGATATAATAAATGATATAACAGAAATAGATTGCGCGGTAATAGCAAATACAGAAGATAAATACACTGCTTATTCATATGATAAAAAAATGAATATATGTAAATTATTTTCAAATAAAATAGATAGTTTAGAAAAAAATGATAGATTATCGACAAGTATAAAAAAGAAACTGATAACAGTAGATAATGGATTATATAATATATATAATGATGGAAAATGTGTGAATAGTGATGTATTAGAAGGTAATGTGAAGATGGAAAGAGAATGTGGACAAAGTATGATGGATAATTTTGTATATAATAATGAGAGACAACAGATATTTAGTCCAGACAAGGGGAAATGTTTAGAGAATAAGAATAACGCGATAATATTAGAGAAATGTAGGGAAGATGATAAACAGAAATTTATGATAGATGTATATAGAAATACAATAAGAAGTTTAGATAAGAGTGATAATATATATAAATGTTTAGAGATAAAAGAAGGGAAAATAATAGTAAAAGATTGTGATTATAATATAAATCAAATATTTAATGTGGATAAATCAAAAAATATTCATGATAAAAGATATAATGGATTATATGAAGGATTTAATAATATTTCTGATAAATTATTTAATTATGTTTTGTTATTTATCGTTTTTTCTCTGTTATTCATTATTATTATTAAAAAATAATTTATCTATCCATTTTATATAATATTATGAATTTTATTTCTTCGCAACATCCTTATATTCCTAATAATAATAAACACAATAATAAACACAATAATAAACATAATAATAAACATATTAATAATGATGATAATAATGATAATATAAATAAGAAGAGAATAATAGAAAAAATAATAAAAAAATTAAGAACAAAAAATATGTGGTTAGATGAAAATAAAAATAATATATATACAATAGAACCCAGATATAAAGAAGTAATAAGACCGCAAAGAGGTTATAATTTAGTATATCCAGTATTATATGGAAATATACAGAATACAAATCCATTGACAATAAGAGAAGGATTTGGATTAATTAATATGATAAATAATAAAGATAATTATATAATATATATAATGGTGATAATAATAATGATAATAATAATAATAAAAATATGAAATAATAATATAAATGAAAAATATAGGATTATTAGAAAAATTTGAAAGAGATAATCAAGAAATAGATAATATTATGAATAAAATAACAAAATCAACAAAATCAACAAAATCAATAAATAATATAAAACCAATAAATAAATTTAATTTGTTTTTAATAACAATAATAACATTATTTATTTTAATTATTATCTTAAATTATATAAATAAAGATAACGAATCCGAATAATCATATGCTAATACTTCTAATGGATGTTCGTGTTTTGGTAAATTATTATTATTATTATTATTATTATTATTATTATTATTATTATTTAAATCAATAAAATCGGAATCAGAGATAAGGATCCAGTTATATTTAAGTTTATTATTATGTAGGATGTGATATCCATAATAATAATTTTGGTTATGATAGAGATAGATGATATCATTAATATAATTGACATCCGGATTATAGATGGATACATAATTACTTTTAATTTTATTAATATTATGAATAAAATAGGGAGGTAGTTTATTAACATAAAAATATTTCCAGTTGGTATTGAGCAGGATATATTTATTCCAATTCTGAAGATTGTATCGTTGGAAGATGTGTAATTTTTCGTGAATGATGGTTTTAGTGAGATTAAAATCATTATGAAGGTAATTAACATTAGGTAGAATGATGACATCATTGATAGTGGTAGGGAAACCGAAGAAACAGTTAGAATTGAGGATAATAAATTTCCAAGGATTATTAAGATGATTAAAAGAGATTAAATCTTTATTAAAGTGGTTATTAATAATATTTTTAGCTTTAGAGACGGCGATATTAAGGAGGGGTATAAAATTATGATTATTAGAGATATTGAGGATGATATTAGGATTAGGAAGATAGAGATGAGAATTAGAATTATTAATATTTTTGATGAAAATATAGAGGATATCCAACGAATTTTGGTTATCAAGAATAATATAATTATTCATATATAATTAGATTAAATTTTTATTTATTTTATATAATTATTTTAGAAAGATGAAAGCCTGGTTATATTCCGATAATACAATAAATGATCCAAAAAAACAGATATTAGATCCGATAGGGACGATGTGTGTATTAATAGAGATATTATTTAGACCATATGGAACGAAATTTGGAATAAATAATCATACAATAAATGTAGATTTGCCGACGGAGACGTGGAATATATTGGATATGAGGAATATGCAGTCATATAATAGATATATGAATAATGACAGTAGAGAGAATATATCAAAAATAGGGATAGCGATAGTAAGATTATTAGAATGGTATATAATACCAACAAAAACACAATATGATAAAATTAATAAATTAGATAAATTAGATAAATTAGATAAAACAGATAAAATAGAAAAAAAGATAAAATATGAAGAGAGTGAAGAAAGGACGAGAAGTGGGGAAGATATAAGGGAGTTATGGAGATGTTTAGATAATTTGACGAATTATTTATGTTTATCATTAGAGAGATTAATAATAACATATGGAGATGGTAATGTGATATGGGCGATACAGTGTTATATAAATTTGATAAGAGAGGCGAAAAACGGTAGTTATAGTAGGGAGAAGATACCGAAGATATTTTTTAATTTTTTCAATGATAAAAATGATAAAAATGAAAAAGAAGATAGTAAAAAGGATGTGAGTGATAATATAATATTAGATAACAACATAATAAATTACAATAGGATAAAGTCGTTATGGTCATTAAAGAGTATAAAAGAGATACATGATTTATATTACAAAGCATATAAGACACAAAATGAGAAAGAAATGAAAGAAGAGAGAGAAAGAGAGAAGGAAGAGATGGTTGTGAGTAGAGAGAGTAATTTAAGTAAATTAGAGAAAGAAAGATTGATAGAGGGGTATTTATCGGCAATAAAAATATTTTTGGATATTGGCAAAAAGAATTTTATAGAATTAATAGCAATTTCAACTAGTTATTAATTTTATTATTAAATTATTATTATTATTTATTATTATTTAATAAAATTTTTACGGATAATTTTTTCGAGGAAAAGTTGATCACGGTAAAGATTTTTATTTTTGTTAGAAATTTCTAAAAATTTATTATTAGAAATATTTTCATCATATCTGGTAATGATATACAAACCATTATTATTAATATCAAAATTATAAGAAATATCGGATAAATTGACTGTTTTATATAAAGAAATATTACTAGCATAAATTCTATAAATATTAATTTTATTATATTTAAAGATGTTAATGATGAGAGAAATTTTAATAAGATAATTTTTAAGAACATTATTAATAGTTATATTAGAATTAATATTATCAATAAGGGCGAAATAGAAAGAGAAAAGTATATTACGATTAGTTTTATTATCAAAATTGAAGTTGAAAGAATTAGTTTCAAAGTCATCAAAAATTTTAATAAGAAGAGTATTATTGATAGGTAAATTATTAAAAGAGATAGAAGAGTCGAGATTATTATAGAAAAGTAAAGAATTGGAGGTGATATTAATTTTATTGATAAGATAGGAGTTATTAAGAACATTATTAATATTAAGAAGATTAAAATAAATGTTATAAGAGGAGAGATTATTGAAAATAAGATAATTATAGATGGTAGAATAAATTTCGAAATTGATGATATTAATTTTAGAGACGATATTATTGTAGGTGATATTGTTGAGAGTATCAAATAATTTGAAAATGATAAAATATTGATTAATAAGGACACCTTTATCGACGATAATATCTTTAGAATTGGAGTCAAGATTAAAATTGCCGATAACGGGAATATAGAAGTTATTTTCGAGTTTATAAATTTTTTGAATTTGGAGTATAACATCATTATCATTAATAATATTGCTACTAACATCGATAAGAGTTAATTTTTGAGTAAAACCATAATAAGCTTGAAAGAGATTATTAAAGTCATCTTTATAAATCAATAATTCATTAGGATTATTAGAAGGGATAATATTAAAAGAGATATCTTTTGTGAATAAAATTTGGTTAGAAGGATTTAAGAGAGAAAGATTAAGAATATACAATCCCATATCAAGACCAGCTAAAATTTTAATATTATAATTAGAATCTAAAAATATATTAGAACTATAATCAGAATTAGAATAATTGGTGTCATTAATATTATTAATAATAATAAAAGAATTTTGATAACCGGAATAAATATTAATTAAATTGATTGTATAATCTTCATTATAACTATAAGATAAAACATTATAATTAAAATCATATATATTATTAGGAATAATATTTAAAATAAAGGAAGTAAAAGCAGTTCCTACATCATTAGAAGCATAAACGAAAATAATATAAGAATTAATAAATAATAACCCGGAAGAATCTAAAATTTGAATAGAACCATTAAAAGAATTAATAGAAATAATATTAGGATTAGGATTATTAAGAATAGAGAATATAACATTAGAACCACCAGTAATAAAATCAGAATTAATATTATTAAAAGAAGGTATAAGATTATTATAAGTGATATTGATATTATTATAAGATAAATTTTGAGGGATAGTTTGTTGGATAGTTATATTATATTGTTTAGAAAACGCAATTGAATTATTAACAATAAAAAGAATATTAAATGAATAGTGTCCGTCATTAAAAAGATGACTAATATTAATTTGACCAGTTAAAGAGTTAATAGTTAATAAATTATTGAAAGAATTATCGATATTAAAATGTATAGGATAACCAGCAAAATAGATATAAGTAGGTAAAAATTCACCAGAATAACCATAATTTAGAACGAAATTTTTATTATTTTCTACAATATTATTATAAGTGATAATATAAATATTATTAGAGATGACATTAATAAGGATATTATTACTAAATATGGAATTAAGATTAGAATTATAATTAAGTCTAACATTAATATTATATGAATTGATAGGTAGATTGATAAATTTATTAACAATTTTATTATTAGATATATCGAAATTAGAGTAATCTGAACCAGAAATATCGAGTAAAATGTCATTATAACCACCGGAGAATAATTTAATAAAATTGATATAATTGAAAGAGTCATAAATAAAATTGTAAGAAGAGTTATATAAGATAGAAGGAGTGGAATGATTAATAACAAGATTAAAGGAGATATCAATATCGACATTAATATTTTGAATATTAAGATAATAATATTTGAATTGAATGATATAATTATTTACAGGTATAATATTTTTGCTAGTAAGAATAGAATTATTAATATTAAATAAATTGAGTAAATCATGATTATCGAAAGAAATAGCAAATCCGCCGGTATCAAAATAAAGAGGATTAATAATGATTTGAAATTCAGAATAATCAAAAGTATAAGTAGATTGATAATTAATGATAGGGTTAGTTTTAATGATATTAATATAGAAGGGGAATATATGATATAAATGAGGGAATAGAGAGTTATAAATTTTAATTTTAGTAAAATAATTAAAAGCATTAATACGAGTATTAAAAGATAAAGAACCGGAAGATTGATTAATAGAAATATTAATTTCAGAATAAACAATTTCAAATTTGAGAAGATTATTATAATTAGAATTTAAAAGATTATTGTAGCCATTAAAGAAAGAGGGTAAAATAACAAAATTATTACTATAATCAAAATCATAAAAATCATTATTATAATTAATAATAAATGGTTTAGTAGGTTTAATAATAATATTAAAATCATTTGAATTAGGATTAGGATTATTTAAATTAGTATAAGTAAAAGTCCAAGTATCAGAATAAAATCCTGAATTGTCGATAGTAAGATTTCCGTTATGTTTATTAAAGATGATAGAATTATTATTATAGAATAAATGATTTAAATCTTGAGAATCGAGAGAGAGTGGGAAAGATTCATTATTAGAATTAATAATTTGTGTAATAAGTAAATTATTATTAAAATAAGTATTATTAATTTTATTAACAAAAGTGAATTTATTAAGAAAAAGCGAATGATTAATAAAGAAAATGATAGAGAATAAATTAAAATTTTGATTAATATTAATAGTAATTTTGAAAGGATTATTTATATTATTAGAAATAAAATTATTAAAATTATGAATTTTGTTATTAATATTTAAAGAATAAAAGAAGGTTAAAGTTTGATTTTGTTTGATTATAAAAGTTTTATCAAAAACAGTAATAATACCATTTTGATTGATATTAATATAATTAATATTTTCTGGATTATTATTTTTAAAATCATAAATAAAGATGATATTATTACTATTATCTGAATTGGAAAAGTATGGAATAAATATATTATTAGAAATATCAGAATTAATTATATTATTAAAATTACTTGAATTATAGAATATATTAGGAATAATATTAATAATAATTTTAATATATCTAATATACAAATCATTTTTGATATAAAAATATAATTCATAAGAACCATAATTTAATAAATCAGTATTAATATCAATAGAACTAGAGTGATTAGTATTTATAATGTAATTAATATTATTGAATAACATAAATAAATTAGTGAGAGATTCATCGACAGTTTGAGAAAGAGTATAAATTTGATTTCTATAAACAGTAAAAATATTATTATTATTAGTAAAACCTGAATTATTAATATTATAAATAATATTAAGAGGAGGTTCTTTTCTAAATTTTAGTATTAATAGATATTCAACAAAAATATTGTTAAAATTATTATTAGTAGCTTTAATTAGAATAGCAAAATCATTATTAAGAATTAAATTATTATTAATAGGATTACTTTTATTTATAGAAATAATACCAGTAATATTATTAATAGTCAAAATATTATTAGAAATAAGAATACTATTATTAATATTAATATCATTATCAATAGATATTATATTATACGTGTAATTATTATCATTTGCAGTTAAAACGGGTGAAAGATCTTGATTAATATTATCAAGAATAATAAATGAGTAGGGATAATTAAAATTGGAAGGATAAACGAATAAAGTAATGGGTAAATTATTAGAAAAATCAGGATAATTTTGAGTATAATAAATAATATTAAAATTATAAATACCGACATTAGTTAAATTATTAATAGAGATAGATGCATTATTTTGATTAATAGAAATATTTGGATTAAGAATATCAAAAAAGTATAAAATCGGTAAATTATTATTATTAGTTTTATTAGGAATGGATACAGGAACAAAGTTAGAATTTTGATTATAGAATGAGTTTAGAATATTATTAGAATTATAATTTAGATTAGTAGGAATAGCAGGAATAATAGTAAAATTATAAAAGAAACTATTAACAAAATTATTAGAAGAGATATCAATAATAAGATTAGAATATGTAGTTAAAGACAGAGAAGGATTAATAATTAGATTATTATTATTTATACTAGCGAAAGTAGTATTAATTAAAATATTATTTTTCAATATAGTATTAAATATAATATTAGAAGGATCAAAATTAATATTAAAAGTTTTAGGTAAATCATTATAAGAAATAATAACAGTAGAGTTATTAAGATAAGATTCTGAATTGTGAGAAATATTAAAATTGATAATATTAACAGTAATTTCAAAAGAAGTAATAGAGAAAAAAGAATTAAAACTGTTATTTTCATATTTGACATTAATAAAATACTTACCAGGAAGTAAATTTTTGACAATAGTAATAATACCTAAATTAATATCAATGGAAAAACTATTATTATAATTATTTAAAATACTAAAAGAGACAGATTCTGATGATACAAGTAGACCATTATAATTAATAATTTGATTTAGTGTTTGATTATAGTTATAATTAATATTATTATAAGAAATACCGAAAGGATTAACTCTATTAACAAAAATATTAAATGAAACATCATAAAAGAATTTATTACTATTAAATAGATCAAGTAGAGATTGATTTTGATTAATAGTGAGTAAAGAGAGTGAATTATTAGAGAAATCTATAATTTGAGAAGAATTAGAGAAAGAATTAGAGAGTTCAATATGAATTTTACCGATAGGTGGATTAATAAGAATTAGATTATTATTAATAATAGAATAAGGAGAATTAATAAGTTTATCATAAATAATGAAATTAGAAATATTAGAAGTGGAGAAAATGGTAGGAGAGAAAGAGAAAGAAGAATTATAAGAAATATCGAAATCAGGATTAATGTTAGATAGATTAAAATTAGGAGAAAAAGTGAAAAAAGGTTTAATAATAAGATTAAAAAATAGATTTTGGTTATTATTATTAAAATAAATTCTAGAATTATAATCATTATAGAAAGATTGAATTCTAAATTTATAAACACCTATATCATTATTATTTCTAATATTTATAGAACCTTTATTAATATTATTAATAGAAATTGAATTAATATTAATAGAATTAGTATTATTGACATTAATTAATCTAGAAGTAATATTATTAAAGAGTGAATTATTAGAGTCAATAACATAATTAATAGAATAAAGAGTAATAATTTCGAGAGAATTAAAAATAATAATAGGTTGAATAGTAGGCTCTACATTAATAGAGAATTCATTAAAAAAATAATTTCGGATAGGTGTTTGAATAAAATTAGAAACAGAATATAATCCATAATTATTATCATTTAATCTAAAACCAGAGTTATCAATAATAAAATTTGTTATATTAACATTATTTCTTCTAATATAATTATTAACTAATAAAACGGAATTATTATCAAAAACAAATCTTTTTAAATCAAAAGTAGACGGATATATTAAAGATGTATTATTTTGATTAATATTATAATTATTTTCATAAATAATATTTGGAACTGCATTATCAACATTTATATTAATAATAAAAGAGGATTTAAGACTATTAATAAAAATATTATTATAATATCCGGATAAATCGACAGAACATAAATAACCATTAAGATTAAATTTAATATTATTATTAATGGAAATAACACCAGAAGAAGAATTAATAGAAACAAAAGAAGAAACATTATTAGTATTTGGAGAGATAGAAAGAGTAAAAATGAATTGAGTTAAACCACCAGAATCTAAAATTGGATTATTAAAAATAATATTATTATTTATATCAGTATTAATGATAACATTGTTATAAGATAATGATTTTAAATTATCTGGAATAATATTAATAGTAATATTTTGTATAAATATATTATTCAATAAAATATCAACAGAATATGAACCAACCGAAAGATTATTTAAATTTGAAATGATACCTGTATTACTAATGGATATATTAGAATTATTAGTAGTAAATAAAACATTAATATTATTAATTATATAATTAGAATTTGGATATAAAACAGAAGGAGAAATTGTTGTTAGACTATTAAATGTTATATTATAAGATGAATTATATTGAATATTAATAAAAATAGATTTATCAATAATTGAATTATTATCATTAATAATAAACCAGTTAGGAATAATATTAAAATTAGAAAGAGAAGCTCTTTTATTAACACCGATAATATTATTAAGTATAATATTATTAAGAATAGTATTATTAAAAATAGCATTATTGAGAGTAGTATTAGAAAAATTTGCATTAGTTAAATTAACATTAGTTAAATTGACATTATTAATATTTCTATTAGATAAATTGGCACCAATACCAAAGAAAAATCCATTAGAGATAGTATAGATTGAAGATAAATTTAAAGGAGTTCCAGTTATATTATTACTAGAAACAAAATTAAGACTAGAATCAAGCAAATCGGTATTATTAAGATTTATATTAATAAGAGGAATACCATTAAGAATAATATTATTAGATCTAGTAGATGGTCCAATAATAAAATTATTATAAAAGACAAAATTGGAAGGTAGATTAGAAACATTGGAGACATTAGAAGTTTTGAGGAGGGATAGATTAGAATTTAGGAGAGAGGTATTAGAAAAGTTAGAATCGGAAATATTAGAATTAGTAAAATTGGAATTATTAAAAGTAGCAAAAGAGAAGTCGCAATTAATAAAGATAGAATTAGAAAAATTAGAATTAGAGAAGTTGCAAAAAGAGAAGTTAATATTATTAAAAGATGAATTAGAAAGATTAGAATTTTTAAAGTTAGAATAATTAAAATTGATATTAGAGAAAGATGAATTAGAGAAATTGAAATTAGATAAATTTTGGTTAATATAATTATTATTATTTTGGATAAGATTACCGATAATATTATTACCGAGTAAAATAAAAAAATTATTATTAATAGAAATAACATTAGTATAAACGAGAGAATTGTCAATAAGTTCATAGATAAAATTATTATAAAATGTATAATTTTTTGAATTAATGGAAATAATTTGTCCTTCATTGCAAAATATAATAAAAGAGGTAGTTAAAGTGGACAAATCATAAATATTATTAGTATTAAATAATAAATTATAGTTAGTTTGATTATACAGATTAGGATTAATGAAAGAAATAGAAACAGAAGATTTAATAATATTTAAGTTAGAATTGATATTAAATCTATTAATAGATGAATTAAAAGTAAGATAAATAACAAGAAAAGATTTATTAGTATCAATTGAAGTATTATTAAATTGGAAAATAAATCCAGTAGAATTATTTTTATGTAAATAGATATATGAGTTATTAGAAAGATTAAAATTTGAAATAGTATAATTATTAATAATTAATTGATTAGTATTATTAAGAAATAGGAATGAAGTATTATTATAAGTTTGGAATATATTATTATTTTGAACCAGAATATCATTATTATCATAAATATCGTTATTATTTTGAAGAAAATAATTAGAATTATTAATAAACAAATTATTATAATTTGAATTTAGAATAATATTAGAAAGATTACAAATATTTTTATTATTATCAATAAGAATGATAGAAATATTAGAATTATAAATTTTTAATTTATTATTATATGAAATATTTAAATTATCTGATGAAATACTACCTATAATTTTTGAATTTAAATTTTCATCTGTCAGAAAATATCCGGATTCATAATTTTGCACATTTATTATTTTATTTAAATTTAAATTGGAATTAGTAATCGGAATATTATTTGTAGATGTAATAATTACAGAACCTTCGTTTTTTGATGTTCCACGACCACCCCAACTTGAAACATTGCCAAAATTATCAAGAATAAAAAAAGTATAATCATTAGAAAAAATTTTATAAACATTTGTTGGTTGTGTAATATTAATAATGTCATTTTCAATAAAATTTTTTCTAATAGTATAACTCCCACTATTAAAACCACCACCTCTTAAATAAATATTACCTGTAAAATCAAGTAAACAATATGAATCAACTGTTAAAACAACATCTTTTATATTATTTAAATTTTCAGAAGATGATTCTTCTCTAGCAGTATTACTATTATTAAGAAAAATAATATGATCGCTATTAATTTTAGTAAATATCCATTTAATATTAGTAAAATTAGTTAGTAATGTATTATTAAAAGAAGGAGAAGAAAGTTTAAAACAAGAACCATTATCTAAAAGAATATAATAATTATTTTTATTAACAAAAATAAATATTATATCAAATGTATAATTATGTGTAATAAGAGAAGAATAGTTATTAGAATTAAGTGAAATATAAATAGTTCTTAAATTATTATTAAGAAATAAAACATCGTTATTATTATTAACAAAATAAGAAATAATATTAGAAGGATTAATAGATGGATTATTAAATAAAAAATTATATATAATATTATTATTAGAATCATTAGATGAAGAAAAAGAAAAAGTTTTATTGATTATGGAAGATAGAAAAAAATTAAAACTCATTATATTATTATTTTATAATATAATTATATATGTTTGAATTTGAAAACATAAAAAATAATATTGATTTATTTTTACCAAAATTAATTATATCAATATTTATTTTAATATTATTTCTTACATTATCTGTTTATACCAAAAATTTAATATTAAATTTAGGTTCTAAACATGAAAAAGACATAAAATCCGAATCTCTACAACTTAAAAGAAAATTAATTTACGATCAATTTGCCAATATCACTTATTATATTATATTTATTATTGGTATTATCATAGCTATAGTTAATTTAGGTATTCAACAAACCACTGTTTTTGCGGTTTTAGGTACATTTGGTTTAGCTTTAGGTTTAGCTTTACAGGGTTTAATTACTAATTTTATTGCTGGTATCTATATTACATTAAATGATTTATTCAAAATCAATGATATTATTAAAGTAAATGCTTTTTCAGGACAAGTTATAGAATTTACCTTATTAAATACCATTATTAAAGATTCTAATAATAATATTCATCATATTCCTAATAATCTTTTGAGAGATAATGTTGTTATTAATTATTCTAAATAATTATATTTGACTTAATATACTCACTTTTAATTTATTATTAATCATAATATTGCTATAAAATATAATTTTTTTACTTTTAATTTCTAAATAATCATTATCTAATTCAATTTCTTCATTGTTATAATAATATTTATCTTTCTTAAGTATACAAACATTATTTTTGTATCCCTCATTTATACATCTTATTATCTCTTCTATTTTCTCTTTTTTATTTTCTTCTTTATTTTTTATACTATCATCATCACTTTTTATACTATCATCATCACTATTTATATTTTCTTCATCACTATTTACATTATTATTAATAAAATTATTAAAGATATTAAATAGATTATGTTTTTGTTTATGGAATATTTTATTAATATTATTAAAGAAGGAATAATTAAGAATTTTATTATTTTTATCATTTTTGATATGTTCAAAAAGATAATACAATAAAATAAAATCATTATTATAAACTTCATTATTATTTTTTATATCCATTACATATTCTTTTATTATATTTTCATCTAAATCATCCACAAAAAAATCACTATATCCCCTTTTTAACATTCCTAATATACTTACTATCTTTAATGTCTCGTAAAATGTATTTTTACCTATTTTTACTGCATTAAACATAACTATTGCGTCATTTATATCTAATCTACTTTCTACTACCAAATTTCCTAAATCATTTAATCTTTTATTATCTAATAAATTCATTTTTTCTATATACTCAAAAGCATCTATTATATATGCCTCTCTAGGTGGTTCTATAAATTCTAATAACATATTTAAAACATCATCTATTTTAAAATCTTTGTTTAATTCATGTCCTAATTTTAATAATGATAAACATACATTTTTTAAATCAACTGTTCTTATTTCCGGTGGAGGGAAATCTTCTGCTGTTTTTTCTTCTTCCATTGTATAAAGATGATAACAAGTTCCAGGATTAGTTCTACCTGCTCTACCTTTTCTTTGAGAAATTTGAGCTTTAGTGATAAGAGATTTAGACATAATATTACATTTAAGTTTAGGATTATAGAATACATTTAATTCGAGTCCTGAATCAATAACATAAATAATACCATCAATAGTGAGAGAAGATTCGGCAACATTAGTGGAAATAAAGATGCGTCTAATAAATTTAGGATTAAGTTCTTTATATTTGTGAATGTCAGAAATAAATTCTTCATTATCTTTAGAGATGCCAGAATATAGGGGCATAATGAAGGCATTTTTGATAGTTTTAGAGAGTTTATAATAGATATTTTTACATTCGGAGATGCTGGTAACGAAAAAAAGGATATCACCAGAAGGATATTTATTATGAATTTGATTAATGAGTTCAATACCTTTAATAATATATAGATTTTGTTTATTGAGAATACTATTATTTAAATAGATACTGTCAATTGGAAAATTAGGTTTTCCAGATAGGAATTTGAAATCATAATTAAATTGTTTAAAATAATTTCTAAAGATGGATTCATTGATGGTAGCACTCATAATAATTAATTTTAGTTGTTTAATTTTTTGTTTTTTTCTTTCAGTCATACCCTTACGAAGAAGATATAATAATAAATCAATATTTACTTTTCGTTCATGAGCTTCATCGATAATGATGATATCATAATCTTTTAACATAATATCTTTTTTTAACATAGAAATAATACTACCATCAGTAGAATATAATAAATTAGTATTATCAGATTTTTTATTTTCTCCTCTAAATTGATAACCAACATGTTCACCTAAATTAACATCTAAAGTTAAAGCCATAAATTCGGCTGCTTTTTTAGTGATAATTTTTTTAGGGAGAGTGATAATAGTTTTGCCTTTATAATTGTTAAAATGGAGACAGAAACGAGGAATTAAAACGGTTTTACCACTACCTGTTCCAGAAATAACTAGGATAACATCATTATTTTCAAGAGATTTAAGAAAAGAATTAGCATGTTCATAAGCGGGAAGAGAAGACCAAAAAGAGGAATATTTAGTATAATTAGGAGAGAATGGATTATTATTAAGTGGATTGATATTTAATCCAGATATATCAAAAATACCGATATTATTATTATTATTATTATTATTATTATTATTATTATTATTATTATTAGTCATTATATAATAAAATATAAAAAGAAATAAAAATAATAATAATAATAAAAATGGATAAAAGGAGTTTAACGATAGTAACATGTTTTTATAGTATAAAGAGTAAATTTGAGAAAGATAAATATTATGAGTGGATGAGTAATATGTTAGAGAACATAGTGAATGCGAATATGGTGATATATACAGATAATGATAATTATGATAGAATAAGAGAAATAAGAGAGAAAAAGAATTTAATGGATAGAACAAAGATAATAGTTAAAAAAACAAATGAATTTTATGTAGAAAAATATAGGAAAGACTTTATAATGAATAATATAAGGAATAAATATTTACCGAATATAAGTTATGAATTACATATGATATGGAATGAGAAGGTAAATTTTGTAAAACAAACAATAGAAAGTAAATTTTTTGATAGTGAATATTATTGTTGGTGTGATATAGGATATTTCAGATGTAATAAAGATAATATAAGAAGAGAAGAAATAAAAAATTTTCCGAATAATGAAAAAATCAAAAAATTAAACAAAAATAAAATATATTATGGATTAGTGAATAATGATGATAAATATATGAGAATATTAGAAGATATAGTGAATAATAAAACAGAAATACCCGGAAATCAAGTATCAATAGCAGGTGGTTTTTTTATATTACATAAAAATAAAATAGATTATTGGTATAATATATATTATAAGAAGTTGGAAGAATATTTTATTAATAAGAAATTAATAAAAGATGATCAAATAATAATAGTAGATTGTATATTAAATAAAGAAAATAGAAATGATTTTGAGTTAATACAAAATTATGATAAATATTTTGATTCGTGGTTTGTGTTTTCAAAATATTTATTGTAATTCTAATATATGATTTATTAAATTCGCTTTCCCATTTTTTAATTCATTTAATCCACTTTTAACATCCTTGTAATATTTTTTATTATCTATATTTATTAATATATCTTTTAATAAATTTATATCCTGTTCTATATTACCACTTAATTTAATACTACAATCATTGAAATATTTATCAACATTTTTTGCTCCTAAATATATCGGAATACAATTTGTTATTAAACAATTTGTAAATTTTTCACTTATATAATCATCACTTATCACATTTTCTATACATATATGATATTTATAATTTTCATATGGCTCTTCTTCCTTAAATTCACCCTTAAAATTATCATATTTATTCTTAATATTATTATTTATATAATTACATCCTCTACCATATATATCTATATCCATATTCTCTTGGATTATTCTATCTATTAATTGCCATCTATATTTATGTCCTTTTGTAATTGTTTTTTGTGAAAATATTATACTCATTTTTTCTTTTTTCTCTTTTTTTTCATATTTTATCATTCTTTCCCTTGTCATCCATATATGCCACATAAATGAATAATGATTCATAAATACTCCACGCATATTTATTCCCATGTAATATCTACCTATATTATTATTACACCATTCCATATACTCTTTCGTTAAATTTAAAAAATTTATCGGCTCAAATCCTAATCCTATTATATTCTCTTTCTTTATATTTATATTTTCTATTCTCGCCGTATTTATTATTATTGCATGTGTATAATCTTCTCCATCTGTAAATTTATATATTTTGTTATATCTGTCATCTTCTTTCAAATTATAACAATTATAAAAATTTTTAATACATTCATTTGTATCACAAAATGAACTAAAAAATTTAATTATTATCATTATTTATATTAATGTTATTTATTCTTAAACATCTTATATATATATATTCTATTTTTTTACATATATCATAGTTTTTTACTTGATTCATACATATATTATAATTATTATTATATATTTTACAATCTCTCCTCCTTAAATAATAATCTTTGTCTATATTTAACATTCTATAAAATTTGTTTTAGATTTTATTTTTTATATTTTTATCTTTATTTTATTATTCTGGCGATGATTTCTTTATAAAATCTTCTGGCTTTGCCTAAATATCTTATAAATAATTCTTCGCCATATTTTTATTCTTTATTCTTTATTTTGTTATTATGGCGAAAATTTCTTTATAAAATCTTCTGGCTTTGCCTAAATATCTTATAAATAATTCTTCGCCATATTTTTATTTTTATTCTTTATTTT
>VFQS010000303.1_pt1 | contig 60082 bp, 64 predicted proteins | sample 3512361 | NCBI WGS metagenome assembly VFQS01 (sample SAMN10412375, study PRJNA504923) | tailings metagenome | isolation source: Relicate 1 Philex TSF3 active mining | place: Philippines | reverse complement strand
TTCGGAAAACCTTGGTTTTCTGATAGGAAAGGTTCGGAAAACCTTGGTTTTCTGAGATGGTTACTATATGTGAAGAATCATGGTATCCAATGATGGAATTAATAGAAAATTCAATGGAGAGAATAAAATTCAATTTAAATCAATCATTTAATAATGTAGACAATGATCTTATTTATCTTTTATCTGAATCAAGAAGAACCCTTCAAAATAAATTACAAGATAATATTGTTGCATTAGCAGTTCAACAGAGAAATATTGTTATAATGGACAGACAATTAAATGCTGCATTAGAATTAATACCACTTACACATATTACAAAAATAACATATTACTTACCTTATAATATGTTATTATTACAAATCATAACTGCTTTAATTATTGGTATAATTTACAATAAGATAATGAAATAAAAGAGTTAAACTATATAAAAAATCATTAATGTTATTATTAAATGACGAATGAAAAACTAGAATTTGAAAGAATATATAATGAATTTATGAGTACACCTGTTTGTAGTCCTGAATTATTGTTTAGTGAAGAAAAAAAAATAGAATTCAAATGATAAGAAACAATAGAAATAAAAAAGGAGATGTAATAATGAAAGAATTATTATATGAATATTTTCCAAACATAAAATTTGAAAATTTAATAAAACAAACAACTGAGATTATTACAAAGGATGCATGTACTCATTATTTAAATAAAGAATTTGAAGATGTTTACTCATATAATTATATAAGACAAGCATGGACTAGAAACCAATATGATTATGACGATGTTTTTGTTTGTGAACGTGTTACTCTTCTACCTAATTGAGTTGTAGATTGATTTGTTTTTGAATTGTTGTTCTTTTTATTAGCTTTTCTAGAAGATGATTTTCCACGAGTTTTTCTTGAATTGTTGTTCTTTTTATTAGCTTTTCTAGAAGATGATTTTCCACGAGTTTTTCTAGAAGACAAATTTGTTGGTGGTAAAGCTTCGGCAGCCATATGCGGCGGTGGTGGTGGTAAAGCTTCGGCAGCCATAGGTGGTAAAGCTTCGGCAGCCATAGGTGATAAAGGTTCAAGAATAACACATTCTGTTTCATTACATTTAATTGGTAATATACCAGTTCCTCTCGTATTAAATACATCTTTTCCAATAATCTCTCTAAACATATTAATATTTTTTTGAGATATGATATGAACTTGTTTAGATTCTTGGTTCATTTCCTTTACATCTACAATTTTTAAAGAATCAAATTCTTTATTTGTTATATCAACAATCTTATCTTTTGGACCACAAATTTTTGTTCCACATTGTTTTAATAATTTAACATCATTAATAAATTCTTCCATACCTGGCTGAGTAAACAAATTATTTGGTGTTTGAAATTCTTGAAATTTTGGATTTGTATTTAATTCTACGCATAATTTTAACATATTCCATGTTTGACAATACGTAAGTAATTCTGTCATAATCTCGTCAATTGTTACTTCTCTATTAATCTCAGGTATTGAAATTAAATTCTGTAAATATGGGGTTCCTGTTTTTTTTTTAAAAAAAATATCTAATGCTTTGTATTCTCTATACGATTGAATATACATATTATCAATCATGTATGCAAGATTTGGACTTTCCATTTTAATAATATAGTGATGTTTCTTTTTGAAAGCATGGTGGTACTTAATTGCGGTTCCTAATGTTGGTAACCATAAACCTTTATATAAACCTCCAAATCTAGGATTACTTGTTCCAGTTGATTTAAAAAATAATAATGTATCAGTTTTTAATTCTTTATTTTTATCTTTTAGTTTATTTCTAGTTGAATGATATAAATGTGGATATAAACTAAATGGATTATTTAAATTAACTATAAGAATATTTCGTATATTACTATTAGTATTATTATATTCGTAATCTTCTACAATATTTGAATTAATACGTGTCAAACGTTTTGGTAACGGAGGAACAAACCCAATTTCTGCCATATATATATATATATATATAACATAATATTATCTTGATTCATTATTTTTTATTATTTTTATTATGTATTTCAATATAATGAAAATAGTTTGGTCACCATCTGTGGTTCTCTCTTCTTTAAATAATGGAATATACTTTACTACTCAACAAACTCGTAACAAACCCAAGATAATTAATTTAGAGAATATGAATTCATCTAAATTATTAATGATGTATGACCCAGATGCAGCAACACCATTTATTCATTGGGTTACAACATTAAGTGGTAAAGATATTTTACCTTATTATCCACCTTCACCACCTCAAAAAACTGGAATTCATCGTTATATGTTTTGTTTAATATCTTCACCACCAACTACTAATAATCGTATTCTAAATAAAATGCCTTCATGTAAGCCTATCTTTTATTTTACTAGTAAATATTTTATAAAAAGTAAAACTAGAAAAAACAATAAAACCAAAGTTCTATAACCCAAAGCTGTCATGATTTTTTATATTATTATTTATATGATTAGTTTTGATAATTTTTATAGTAGAGGGCGCAAACCTAGTTATAATAGCAACAATAATAACAATAATAGCAACATTAACAACATTAATGAAACACAACCTGTTTTACAAAAACCAATAGATTATCCTTTTGATAATATGAAGAGAGAATTTGAATATATTCTTAAAGATAAGAATGAACAATATGTTGTAATGATAGAATCAGAATTTGAAAAAAATATACAAAATGCACGTAATGATGAAGATTATTATTATATGCATGATTTACATCAATTCAAAAAGTATATAATAAAATTTAATGGAAATATGAAACAATTTATAAAAAGACTGAGATCATTTAAAAAAACGAAAAACATAAATGAATTATGGATGTATTATAATCATAAAGATATCCTGTTAATTGACTTTGTAGTAGGGTTTTATGAATATAATAAAAATTTGAAAAATGTTATTTTATATCTTGTTTCAAATGGAGCAAATATAATAAATCTAAAATATTTTATAAATCAAGAAACATTAAGAGAAGTATACCCTATTTTAATAAATGGACTGTATAGATGGAATAAAAAACAAAAAAATAAAACAAATAATAAAACAAAAAATAAAAATTATAAAAATATCTATAATAATGTAAAAAAAACAGTTAATTATTCTGTTGGTAAAAACATAGAAAATAAATTATCAAGAAAACTCAATAACAATGTTAAATGGAAGATATTAAATTTTTAATAAAATTGAAACGACATATTTAATGATATATTATATAACCAACAATGTCTTATTCATTTCCAGAAGTAAAACGTCAGTCTTATTATTATCAATTAATGAATATGGTTTCATCTCGTAAAGAGTATGAACCATTTCATAATGAATTAATGAGTGTTTTGATTCTTCTTACGGATGATATTGAAATGTCCAAACAAAAATACGAGAAACTTAGAGATAAATTAGGTAAATTATCTATTGTTTCCATCTTAGATAACATTTATAAATCATTTAATTCTTTCTCTTAATAAATTAAAAGTAAATATTAATAATAAAATTTTTATAGTTTATTATTTATAATGAAACGCCGCAGTAGTAGTATTATAAGTTTAAATTTTTGTATTATTTGTTTGTTAATTTTAATTATCATATTAATGGCCATTTATATTTTTGGCCAAAAGAATAATCAAACCACAAAAACAACACAAGTTCAACAACCAGATGTTATAACAACTGCATTAGAATATGATTATTATAATTTTTTACCAAGACGTTTATTTAGAAATTTTTATGATAATGATTATTATGATTATAACCGTCCAGTTGTTATACAACAAGATACTAAACCAATTTATATAAATGTACCACCTCAACAATCCGCACCATCACAAAATAATTTAAATCTATTTAATTATCCACCAAAACAAGAACAAAAATTTGAAACTAATGTTTCCCCACCTCCATCCATATCTCCGCCACCATTATCTGGTGTTTCATCTACTTCTCTCTCTAATAGTTCTATTTCTAATGAAGGTTCAGAATAGGTTCCCTTAGTCGCATGCGGGGGCGTTACCCCGCAAAACCTTGGTTCCCTTAGTCGCGTGCGGAGGGCGTTACCCCGCAAAACCTTGGTTCCCTTAGTCGCATGCGGGGGCGTTACCCCGCAAAAAATTGAATTTAAAATATCAATTCCAATAAGGTAATGAAAAACTTCATGAGCGGCGAATATCAGTTTGAATTTGAATTTCTATACGAGCGTCTTGATGAGGTACGTGAAGAAAGTAAACTATTAAGCGAAGAATTAAAAGAGGTACGTGAAGAAAGAGAGAAAATCAAAAAGGATTATGAAAATCTTTTAATTGAATATAATATTATTAAGAATGAATTAAAAGATTTAAAAGAATTAACAGAACGGTATTAATTATTCCCATGGGTTACTACGTAACTGACCAAAAATTTTACTAGCTGTATTTAAAAGAGAAGGTGAATCTGTATTTAAAAGAGAAGGTGACTTTAAATTATTATTATTTTTATTATTTCGTATACTTTTTTTAAGAGGCGATGGCAATGATTGCGATTTTTTTTTTGTTGTATATTTTCTGCTTGATTGAGTTTTTTCAGTATATGAATTTTTTGTTTCCTTTTGTTCAGCTGCCTTTGCCTGATTCATAGCACGTTGTTTTATTCTTCTTTGTTCTTCTTTATTTTTTGCTATTCTTTCTGCTTCTATTCGTTGTCGTTCTAATTCTTTTCTTTCTAATTTCTCCTTCTCCATTGCTAATTTTTTTGCAGCCGCTGCATTTTCTTTTTGTTTTCTTTTTGTTTCATCTTCTTCTAACTTTAATCGTTTTTTCTCATTTGCCAATTCTTTTTCTTTACGTTGTCTTTCCTCTGCCGCTTCTCTTCGTCGTTCTTCTAATTTTATTTTTAGTTGTTCCATTAATCTATTTCTTTTATTTCTTTCATTTTTCTCTGGAATTGTGGAATGTTGTTTAGTTAATCGTGAATGTTCATTTTGTAAAATTTTTAAATTTTCTATTAATCTATTTCTTTCATTTTTCTCTGATTTAATCAAATCATTTTTTCTGGTTTGATTACTCCATCTATTAGATGTATTTTTTCTAGTAAGTTTGTTATATGACTTAGTGAATTTAGGTAATAAAAATAAAAGATATGATAAATTAATTATTTCACCATTAAAAGGATATTCATATAAAATTATATTAGCTAATTCAGTTGCAATATCATCAAACGAAATTGTAAAATTATTCGGTTTCATGTGAATTAATGAATATAGGTTTTCACTATTTTTTATTATAACTTCTTTCATACGATTTTTCTTAGCCTCATCATCAAAGACATCATATGGATATTTTTTATAAGAAACAAATAATTCTTTTAAATATAAAAAGAAGTCATCTTGGTTATCAATGATAATTGGTTTAGTTGAATAACTCTTTAATATATCTATAATATTATTCATATAAGATTTTAATAAACCACCATATTTATTTAACAAAAATGTTTTTTCACCGATTTGTTTATCTAATGGATATATTGTGAATTTCATTATAAATTCAGTTCTATCTATTATTGCCTTTCTATAATGGTTTTCTTTTTCATTCAAATAATCTCTCGTATTATTTGGTGGGGAAGAATATTCAATATCAATAAGAGCGGTCTTCATTCCATTAGGTCTAGATATTGATACTTTATATTGTTCTTTATCTTTAAAAAATCTACTACTATATGTATAACCAAAAGGAATATTTTCAGGAAATAATTTCAACAATAATTCATACAATCTTTGAGCATCTGTTTTTGAGTTAACTTTTACATCAATATCTTCTGTATTATATTTACCATCAACCATCAATTGAATAGAGAACCCACCTTTTATTGTAAACTCTATTTCTTTATTTGCGATACCAAGTTGTAAAGCAAAATACCAAAGATTAATATTATAAATTAAAATATCTGTAAACTTATCAAAATAAGCTGGATATTCTATAATTAAAGGCTCTGTTATTACTTGTTGATATAAATAATATATCTTAGTTCGTTTTAATAGTTCTATACAATGTTCTTTATTACCTTCTCCAATTTTATTTGCAAAATCTAAAAAGTCTGATTCTATTATTTGTTTTAATAAATCATGTTGTGGATCATGGTCATCTAACAAAGCAGCCATATTTATATATGGCTATATTTTATTATATACCAAGATAAAATTGAATCAATTAAAATATTTAATGGTAAGATAGATTCAATATGTTAAAACAAATTATCTCAATTCTATTATTTCTTTTAATTTGTATTACCATGTATAGCACTAAACATCGTTGTTGCTATAATTGTGACTTCGACGACGATTTTACTGTCTTGGGTTGTCCAGTTTGTCCAAATGGTTATCCATGTATTTATCCATGTTATGGAGCATGTTAAAAAAATAATAATAAAATTGAAACATTTATATTTTTTTATTTCATTCATAAATCATGATTCGCTCACCAGATGAATATCGCGTGGAAACTCTTGTTTCACAAAATCCAGATACATATAATAATCAACATAATCTATCTTACAATGAACAAATGAAAATTGCCCTTGAAATTAGTAAACAAGATTTCTCTGATGAAATGCAGGAGTTAGATGAGCAATATGTTTTAATGTTTTATCAAGAACAAATGAAAAAAAGAGAAAATGAAATGTCTGGTATACTATCAAAATACAAAAAGGTGAGTTGTTATGATAAAGAATTCAGAGAATTATTACCTATGGTAGAATACATATTTGATTCTTATGTAAATGGTTATACAGAATATTGTTGTTTTGATAATGAATCAGGAGAAAAATTAATGAAACATTTTCAACAAATTCGGTTGAGTGAAGAAGAGAGAAATACATTATTACAGGTAATAAAGATTAATTAGAAACATTGCGGGGTAACACACGCGACTTTAAGGGAACCAATTAAGGGAACCAAGGTTCCCCTATGACCCCTCCTTATCAGAAAACCAACATTTTCCGAACCTTTTCTTTAATAGTCGCATTATTACCACTGAAAAGAAATAAAGGGAAGGTGTTAGGAAACCGTTGGTTTCTTAAAGGGAAGGTGTTAGGAAACCGTAGGTTTCTGATAAAATTGAACCAATCTAATTTCCATATTTTTATCATTATCTTTATATACGAATCATGGCGATTACTACTCAACCATTGAATACCTGTATTTCGTTTGATGATGGCGAGTGCCGATTGTTGCATCTGGCAAGGTCAACTAATACGTATCAAATGATTTCACAAATGTATCCGAATTGTGTTCTAGAAATTATAATTGATGGTAACACATGTATTCTTACTGTGATGCGAAAGCAAAACATCCTTGCATTTACAACTTTTAATCTTAAAACTCTGCGGGTTTCTCCAACAGGATGCCCGCTGGATAATATTAATATGGCAATTGTGCGCGATGATATCCTTGCGGGGTAACGCCCCGCACGCGACTCTAAGGGAACCAAGGTTCCCCTATGACCCCTCCTTTACTATAAACTCTTTGTAATAAATAATAATATCTTATTTTTTTTGCGGGGTAACGCCCCCGCATGCAACTAAAAAGGGAAGGTTCGGAAACCGTAGGTTTCTGATAGGGAAGGTCTTAGGAAACCGTAGGTTTCTTATTACCGATATTATGTTTTAATGTACTATTATACATAAATAACAACAAATCTTTTTTAATATTCTTGTATTCATTCTCATCTGAAATTTGTATTTTATATTTTTTAAAGATATCTTTCAAAGCAGGGTCATTTAATTCATCTACTTTATCTTCAATGGTTTGTTCATTTTCTACAAATAATGTTTCAATCATAGATTCTTTTGTGGTTAATCCCCACCCATCACTAAACACTTGCATATAATTATCATGAATATTTGTAACAGCTATGTTCATATTCTCTGGTTTTGAAGGATTAAAATGTTTCTTAGAAACCAATTCTTTTACACAATGTAATCTCTTAGCAATTACCTTACGAAATTCTTCGTCCGTAATATGATTTATATCAGAATCTACATATGGAAGAATTACAATATTATTGGTTGTATTATTAGAATTATTATTATTAGAATTATTATTAGAATTATTATTATTTGTAGTATTATTTTGAATATTTATATTTTTTGCTTCTTCATATTGTTGTTTTATATTTTTTATTATTTTATTTATGTTAGTTGATTTTTTACATATTTTTTTGTGTCTATTTAAAGATGACCTTGATGAATAATTATGTAAACATTTATCACATAAATATATTTCTTTATCAAGAAGTGAATTCTCATTTCCATTTACATTCTTTTGATGTTTATTTGAATTTAAATGAACTTGATAGTTATTATTTCTATCAGTTTCATAATTACAACATTCACAAATATATTTCATTCTATATAAATAAATAATTTATTTTTATATCTGCTTAAAATGTATACATTTGGTATACCTATTTTAAGCAGGTATTTTACTTACGACAAATAATAACAAAATAATTATAAATAAGAAAAAATATTACTGAAAAACATAAATTAATAAAAAAGGTATACATATGTATCTTTTTAAGCATCTTACTAATAATGGTAATGAATTATTTAATAAAAAATATTTCAGTCATAACCGATGGTAAGGAGTTGCTTAAAATTTAAGTAGGGAGAGAGTAGAAAAATAATTTTTCTATTTTTTTAAAACATTTATAAAATGAAAATCAAAAAATATAAAATGAAGAATTAATAAATTATTTTACCTTAATTCCCTTGTTTTTTGGTTTACGTTTTCAAGGAGACTATTTACAAACCATTTTAAATAACATGATACTTAAAATATTAAAAAAAATGACACTGAAAATAAATTTTGTAAACTAAATGGACTACACAGAGAATTTCATTTTAAGGAGACTAATCTACGTAATAAATAAATTATATTTTTATTATTTCAGTCATAGTTATGGTAAGGAAAAACAAGGTAAATAAAACAAGGAGAGAGTAGAAAAATTATTTTTCTATTTTATTTTTCTATTTTAAAAAATCTTTTTACTCCCTTAAATTTTATGTTGCTTAAAATGTATACATTTGGTATACCTATTTTAAGCAGCGTGTTTTATTACTATTATTAATAACAAAATAGTTTTAGTAAAGAAAAAATGAGACTGAAAATCAGAAAATTAAAAAAAGGTATACACAATATATCTTTTTAAGCAACTTACTAATAATGGTAATATATTTATACAATAATTCATTTTTCAGTCATAACCGATGATAAGGAGTTGCTTAAAATTTAAGTAGGGAGAGAGTAGAAAATTATTTTTATTATTTTAAAAAATCTTATTCTTTTATTCTTTTTGTCAAAGGAAAGGTTCGGAAAACCTTGGTTTTCTGATAAAATTGAAACAAAATAAAATGATATAATTATTTTAACTTATCTCACTTTAACATGGAAACTTGGGTTATTTCTGAATTTCTCTCTATCGCAGCAAAAAAAAGTGCGGTACATAGTAAATTTGTCGCTATTATTATGTATCGCAATAAAGTGATTTCAACTGGTTTTAATTATGTGAAAGACATTTCATCAAAGAATTCATTTGAAAAATATGAACCAAATAAACATAGTATTCACGCAGAGAGAGATGCAATCATGAAAGTAAAAAATAAAAATATTTTGAATAAATGCAGAATTATTATTTATAAATTAACCCATAGTGGTGTTCCAAAGGAATGTGGTCCTTGTGAGATGTGTTTGAAATTGTTGAATAAATATTATTTAAAACAGAAATTCTGTAATAAAACATGCAGTGAATGTAATTAAATTTTGATTATTAATTAAATGTTCTCTCATCATAAGAATTATTACCAAACTCTAAACCTAACTTTTTTAAATAACATTGATATTCATCTTTAATCTGATTTAAGTAAGCAAATTCATTATCTAATTGATTTGTAAAGTCACGAATTTCATCGCACATCTTTTCAATCTGATTTAAGTTTTCCTCTATGGTTGGAAATTGAAAACATCTCGTTTCATAATTAATTTCTCCACAATAAAATCTCAATTTTTTATTGTACTTATTTAACTTTTTTTGAAATTGGATTTCATATAAATCAATCATCTTTTGAAAATAAATAATTCGCTTCTCTTGAACAGGGGTCAACATTTTTTAACTTATTTAATCATTAAAAAATTACTTTCAATTTTATAAGAAACCTTTGCGGGGTATCGCTCCAAAAAAAATAATTATTAAAGGTTCGGAAATCTTAGATTTATAAAACATAATGTATATATATGTTTGTTTATTTACTTGTATCCAGTGATGGTGCGACTTATGTAGGAGCCACCGTAGATTTGGACCGACGTCTTCGGCAACATAATAAAGAAATCAGTGGTGGTGCTCGTGCAACTGGAATAAGAGTTGCAAAAGGTGAAACATGGCAAAGACATTGTTATGTGAAAGGATTTCCTGATTGGCAAGCATGTCTTCAATTTGAATGGAGATGGAAACAATTGACACGTAAATTACCCAAGACAATTGCACCTTTGGAAAGAAGAATGATTGCACTTGATGAACTTTTACATTTAGAACGACCGACAAGCAAGGCGAAATTATATAGTGAATGGGAACACCCCCCAGAAATTTGCGGGGTATCGCCCCCGCATGCGACTCTAATTAAGGTTACCCATCAGAAACCTACCGTTTCATAATATTCCTTTTATTATTAAATAACAGCATTTAGTAACAAAAAGGAAAGGTTCGGAAAACCATGGTTTTCTGATAAGGAGGGGTCATAGGGGAACCTTGGTTCCCTATAAGAAGCCATCCAAGTTATAGCGACCAATAGTTTCTGAATTTACTAAGCGATACGACCCACGATGCATTAAAATAATATCATTTGTTCGCCAATCATCTTTATCTCTCTCTAAGAATACACCAGCATTATTCTCTTTCTTCTCAGCAATCATGACAATATTATTATTATAATTTTTAATCTGATAATCACGATAGGATTCTGGTGTAAGATCGTCTGTAATATCTATAAAACGGTAATTTGAATATTTCGAAAGATCGTTAAAATAATTCAATACCTCTGTACATTTATCCGAAGAAACTGATTGCCCCAATGTATATTTAGTTTCTCTCGTTGAAACCTCACAACATTTTTTATATTTTTTACCACTTCCACATGAACACTTGTCATTTCTTCCAATCTTTTTTCTTTCTTCCATTTAATATAAAAATTTAAATAATTTTAATTAGATTTTGAAATAAAATCATATTAATTATTATAATTTTTACGAAGAATTATAATAATTTGTTTCTTATTTCAGGAGGGGTCATAGGGGAACCTAGGTTCCCTTAGAGGGGCGATACCCCCTCATTATATAAGCTATATCATCCAACATAACCTATACAAACATGAATATAATTCATATAATACAATATAAACTATATTTTATGAAATTGGTTACCTTTATTATTATGACACGTATTTAATGATAAATAAATGTATAATAGAATAAAGCATGTAGTATTATTTAATATTTACGGGTATTATATACACGCAAGGTACAAGTAATAATAACGATTCATACATAAACCACAAAGTATCCTGAACCTTGCATATTAAAGTATTTAAAAAATATTTATATTATTTTTTATACCAAATAATATATTATTAAAACTACTTAAAAACAATTATTAAATTAATATTTAATTAATTTTACTAATTTTAATAATTGTTTAAATTATTTGTTTTTTAATTTTTTGTGATTGAAATAGAATTATTTTTATTTTTTAAATATTTTTCACTCTCTCTTTATCTTCTCTTATACTGTCCCATACAATTTGATTATGTCCAGTTTTACATGATTCTAAAACATCAAATATATGAGTATAATTATAAACAGAATTACCAAAATTATCTTTGTGATTTAATAATTCCCTTGCTTTTGAAATAGCAATATTTAAATCAATATCATTAATAAATTCTACAAAATCATATGCACCCCTCGTGGATATTTTATTCCAAAAATAATATACATAATTAGTATTATATTATTTTTCTTTAATAGACTTTTAAAAATCAAATTCACCTCCTAATTCACTGAAAAATATTCCTGCTCCAAATCCAAGTCCAAATATCATACCTAGACCCATTAATATATAACCAAACGCTTTCATACCATCACTTTGTTTATCCTTTGGTTTTGCATGTTCTTTCTTTACTAAAATAAAACCTGGAACAAAAAATAATACTGCTAAAAACATATAGAGAACAAAACTTCCCATTAGTCCTAGACCAAATGCAAAAGCAGGTCTAGCCATATTCATAATTCCTATTTGCTTTCTTGATTTTGGCATTATATATATATGGTAAAATATAATAAAGATTAATAAAGATTTTTGTTTATTTGTTTATCAAAAGTAAATTCTAATAATGTATATATTCCATAATCAGTTTTAATAACTTGATAATTATTTTTTAATCTATCTGTAAAATTATATATAACTGTTTTCTTTTCATTCTTTATTTCATTTTTCGTTTCATTTTGTTCTACTTTATCATAAAAGTCGTTCATATTATCTATTATAATAAAGTCATCTTCTGTGGCATATGCATTAAAACTCTTTGTAACTTCAATTGTTTTATTAAAGTTTTCACTTGGAAATATATTTACTTCTTTATTTGTAAAGTCGTAAAACAGATACATTTTATGATTTTTTATTTTATCATATTTCAAATTTAAAAGTTTCAATTTTTATTTCTTAAATAAAACCCATTGTCCATTATATAATAAAATATTATTATTGAATATTTGAGAACCATTGATAAGTGTATTTATTTTTATTAAATTATCATAATCTGTTTTATCTTGAATTTGATTTGAAAAATGAATAACATCTTCTCTAACCGAATCCCAATTCCAATCATCACCAAATAATATACTTCCATTTATCAAACAATTCCAACATAATGATAACTCATAAAAGGTCTCAAATTTTTCATGTGCAGAATCCAGATATATATAATTTGGTAATGAAGTAATTCTATTTTGCTGAAATAATCTTTGTAATAATTTTATTCCAACGCTTGTTGTACAATTTATAGGTAATATTCTATTTTGAAAACCGCTATATTTACAATTTGCCAAAAATCTCTTATAAATGGTGGGAATTCCATTCTCTAATCTTAAAAATTTCCAACCATCGTTTCTTTCCCAATCCCACATATTCACATCGCCAGTAAATGGGTCAATACATACTATTTCAGATGTTTTATTATTATTTTGCAATACTACTGCCATTTTAATAGCGGAACCACCTAACATACTTCCGCATTCAACAATATAAGTCGGTTCAATGTTTTTAAATAAAACTTCTAATAAATCATATAAAATATTCGTATGAGGATAACCATGATCTATGTATTTTTCATCAGATGATAAATATGGTGAATTGTTTGAATATAAATTAGTTAATAATTCTTCAATTATCATTTAATAATATTATTTCATTTATATTTAAATTAAATTAAATAACGAATAATTGTATAATTTTAGTATAAATAATATTATAATGAATGATGTTGCAATTATTGTAAACACATGTAAAACATTTTATGAAACAACGGTTCCATTACTTATAGACTCGGCTAAAAATGCCAATATTCCTCTTGAAAATATTTATGTTGTAGTAGGTGAATCTGAAACTACAAGTGATATTATGAAAATGTATGGATATAATATTGTATTCTGTAAATATATTAACATAGATTATAACGGTGTTATTTATTTTACACAAACAGAAACTGGATTAAAAGAATTAAAAAAATATAAATATTTTTTTCATATGCATGATACTTGTGAATTTTTACCTTATTTTTGGGTTTTAATAAATTCATTAAAAAATTATTGTTCTGAATATATTAAATCAAAAGTTGAATATACTCAAAATATCGGTTTAATTAATACAGAATGGTTTATTCAAAATAAAAGTGAATTCTTTAAAGATATTATTAATTTTAATCCAGAATTAAAAATGGATTATAAAAATTCCAATTATCCAAATAAATTACAACTTTATGAAAAATTTGGAAAAAAAAATTTACCACCACACATGGGAGAAGATTCTTTATTTACAGTAAGAGATGGTGAAGCTATTGGTATGGCAATAGAGCCTTTTACTTTTAAATATAAAATTAATAAATATGGTACTGAGAGAAATGCAAATGTATATGTTGGTTTTGCTATTATTAAATACAGTAGATGGTCACTTCATTTAAAAGAAGAAACCTATGATTTTGCCCTCTAACTCAGAAAACCAAGGTTTTCCGAGTTTATTATATTATTATATTATATGACCAATAAAACAAGAAAACATAAAAGACATAAATATGATAATACTGAAAAACTTATGCGATATTACAAACAACGTAATTTCACACATAAATCTTTTTCTTATTTTAAAGACAATCTTTCCAATTATTTAACTCCAAACGAGTTATCTCAACTCAAAGGAAGAAATGATATTCATGATTATATACACTTGAAAAATAAGAATCTGAGAAATAAAAAATTAATCAAGGAATTATTAAAATACAATACTCATTATCATCATCATAAGCATAATATTAAACCTCTTGCAAAAGAAATTCAGAGTTATTATCATTCGAAACCCTACATATATAGTGAAGATTATGACCTAAAAATAGAAGGAAGAAAAAACAAACAATCCGGTTATAAACAATTAACTACTATGATGAATTGTAAAAAATATGACATATTAGACCTTCACACTCTTGGCAAACATTTTCCCTTTTTCTCTGTTTCAACCATTGAGATTAGTCCAAACAATCAAAACATTTTAATGACGATTGATTTCATTGGTAGTCAAGTCTATCATCTTTTTATTAAAAATATATTTACTCGTGAAATCAGAGAAGTTCCTATTCCTCATCAAAAAATGAAACTTACTCATAATATTTTTGGTGATACTAATTCATCTCAGGAAGCCATGTGGTTAGATGATGAACGTATTATATATGTAAGTATCAATAAATATTATAATGATTCTGGTGTTTATGTTTATAATTTATTCAACAATACTCACAAACTCATTTTTAAAGTTCCTCATGGAAAATTTATTGACTTGATTATTGCGTCTAGTGGGTTGTATATCATTGCCAAAATCTCAGATTATAATAGTGACCAAATTCATTTGATTGATATGGATACTTTGAAATTCAACACCACGCCATTGATTGAGGGGAAATTCTCCAAAAAATATAATTACATTGACCATGAAAATGGGTTATGGTATCTTCAAATACAAGACAAGGAAAATGACTTAATACAAACCACCCCAGATTTTAAACATTTTACCACTTTATTTGAAAACAATAGTCCTTATGAACAAATTCTTGATATTGTTTATGCAAAAGATGCCTGGATATTTACTCTATCTACTCTCAAAGGTATTAAACTCTATCTTTTAAAATGTAATACTCTGAAACTTCTTGACCAAAGTGAAGAGGATTATTTCTCTATTCAAAATTATACACCAATTAAAAATCAATTTACTGTTCGAAGAGAGAAATATACTTGTCCTTATGTAGAACAATTCATTGATATTGATAAAATGACCATTACCCCGGCCATCATGAAACCAAAATATCATGAGAAAACCTTGTATATACATTCCAAATTAAAAGTGACTCTGATTTATAAACACAAACCAAATAAATCACCTTGTTTATTACGAGGATATGGATGTTATGGTACTTATGAACATGCGAGCGAATCAGAATTTTATTATGCCTTGTTAGAGCGTGGATTTACAATTGCTATCTCACATTTGCGGGGAGGTGGCGAATATGGTTATTGGGGATATGACCAAGGTCGTATGATGAATAAAAAAAATACATTTATTGATTTTATTCAAACCGCAGATTTTCTTGTTGCCAAAGGAATTACAACGAGAGATAAGTTGGCTTGCTGGGGTAGAAGTTGCGGTGGTTTGTTAATAAGTGCTTCTCTCAATATGAGACCTGACCTATGTAAGGTTGCTTTATGTGGGGTTCCTTTTATTAATCCGATTGAAACATTATCCACATATAAAACACCATTGGGACTTGAATCTCAATCAGAACTGGGAAATCCAGAAGACCCAAAAGTAAGAAAATACATAGAAAGTTATGCTCCATTAGAGAACATACAAACAAACGCAACCTATCCAAATATGTTTATATATACAAATCTGAATGATAGTCTTGTTCCTTATAAAGAACCAATTAATTATTATGAAAAAATGAAAGAATTAGAGTGTTATAAATCAGGTAAAAAAGATATTTCATTTTATTTAGATTTAAAATATGGCCACACACAAGGCAGTTTATTGACAGATAAATGCGAACATTACTCAATGCTTTTTGAATATGTATTAAGATTTATTCAATAGTTTAAAAGTTTACACATCTATATTTTTATATGTTTCGGAATATCATTCTTTTTATTATACAACAATAATTTTGTTCTATCTTTTAATGCATCACGACATTCTTCTATTTGAATACTCTCTTTTAATTTTTTATATTTTTGAATCAATACTTCATCACCATGTTCTTCAATCCATTCATCTAATATATTTTTCTTATCTTCAATTAATACTTCTGTTTCATCTCTCCATAATTTTTTATTCCATTGTTTTCCATCATAAATATCAACATATTTGTCTTTAAGACTATTGATATATATGTTCATATTCTCTGGTTTTAATGGATTAAAATGTATCTTCTCTATTAATTTAGGTATTCCACCATATACCAAATTAATACATTGTTTCATATCACTATCTTTTAAATGAGAGATATCGCTTTCACTGTATGCTAATAGTTGAATGTTATTGTTTTGTTGAATATTTTGATTTTGAATATTAATTGTGTTATTATTCTTTTTATGTAATTCATCTATTTTTGTATTTTGTTTATCAATCTTAATATTTTGTTTATCAATCTTTTTATTTAATATTTTTACTAATTCTTTTAATTCTTCTGTTTCTTTTTTATCTTGGTTCTTATCTTGTGATATTTCCTGCGTTTTTTCTTGTAATTTTATTTCATTTATTTCAAGACATTTACTTAAATGTCTTGTTAACGATTTTTTATATTTATAATCTTTATTACAGTGTATACATTTAAAATCTATAATAGATAATTCTATGGATTTGTTTTCATTATCTTTGTGTTTTTTTGATAAACAATGTTTATCATAATTATCTTTTCTTAATGTTTTGTAATTACACGATTTACAATAATACATCATTTTCTATTATATAATAACATAGTGTTTTTATATTTTTTAATATGAAAAAATAATACGATTATAAGTGTAAAATATTTTGTTACTAATATATTTTTTCTTACTATAATAACAAATTATTATAAATTCCCCTACTTTAAATAAATACAAATTTTAAAATATATATTTTTATAATTTTGATATTGGCTTACTGTAAATGGTACTATAAATTACATGAATTGTTTTTTTATAATAAGAAAAATATCTACTTTTTATAATTAAATTTAAAAATTTCATTTTATTATAAAAATAAATTTACGAAACATAAACAAATAACAAAATTAGTATATATTTATAATAACAGTGTTATAATACTCCTACTTTTTAGGTAAAAATTTTAACTAATTTTTAGATCCGGGGGGGGGGGAATTTCAAAAATGAAAAATAAAATTTTTATAATAAAATTATGTTCTTTGATTTTCAAAAAAGTTTGTTTTTTTGAATAGTTACCAATTTATAATGATACCCAAGTTTCAATATTTTATGAAACTATATTTCAAAGATAAGACAATAATTATATTTTTTCAAATAAGATTGCATCTTGTACTAATCTATAATTAATCATTTTAAATTTGGCGGGGTCTATTTTTTTAAAATGCATTGAGAACTCTTTTTTTAATCTTTCTATTTTTTTTTTAGCATCAAGATAATTTTCCATATAGGAATAAATGCTCGCAGCTAATATCCCACCAGGTTTTAAATATTTATAAATACTGTCATAATCCATATTCATAAATGGGCATGTATTCATAATAATCAAATCATAAGCATTTTGTTCAAAGGTTTCACTTGTAATTGGTTCATTACCAAATTTAATATCATGATTTACAATTCCATTATTTGTTGTGTTTTTTATACCAGACATATCACTTACATATTCTATGTTTAAACGTAATCGACGATTATATTTCTTATCTAATATAAAACGAGCTAAAAAACTAATTTTTTCATTTACAATTGGTTCACCATCTAAGGTATATTTTCTTTGGCATAGAACTAATACATTACAATTTATTAAGTTTGAATCGTTCATATAATCAGAATTGCAACTAGAATCATATAATGTAATGTCTGTATAACCTTCGTTCATTAAATGCTCTAATAAATCTTGTAATTTAAATACATAATTACCACCTTTTTTAATTGTTCTTTCTAATTTAAATTTATTCGGTAAATGATATACTGGAAATAATGTACTAACATCAAAACCATCATAATCAACAATTCCAACAAAATGATGTTTATTTTCATTCAGGTCTTTTCCTTCATATGATTTATTTATCATAACTGGGGGTGGGTTTCCCTTTTCATATATAGTTTCAGTTATGTTTTTTTCAATTTCTTTAATACGTTTAACGAATTTTATAAAATGTTCTCTATTATTAGGTTCTTCTAAATTTACATATTTTTCAATATTTTTAAAATCAAAATTATTATCCATATAATTTTGCTTAGAACTCAGTATTGCCTTTGCAAATAATTCTTTTTTATCAGGGGTTAATTTATTATAAATTTTTAAATGAGAATGTCTAAGAAGATGGTCCATACGATTCGCAAAATTTGGACAATTATTTTCTCCAAATCTAACATACTTAATTCGTTCTATATTTTTTAATTTATCAAAATTAATTAATTTATATTCTCTTTTATTATCTTGTAATAAACTTCCATGTACAGCCGTGTATAAACTAATGTGTTTTTTCGGTTTATTATCACTTGGTGCTATTGGATAGGCAACCATTTGTTCTCTTGGTGGTGAAGGCATTTTTGGTAAAGACAACTTTGGCGCGGCGGGAGGTGGTTCATTTAATACAACTGGTGTAATAGATTTATTCTGATAATTTGGAGAAATCGATACTTCTCTATTATATTTTTCATTGTACATTTTAACCATTTGTTTGTATTTTTCTTTCAAGTCTGGGGTTACTTTTGGTTTAATTGCCTTAATTGAACGTAGAATTAATCCTGCTTTTGAAAGGTCATTTTGTATTTTATGAATTACAGTATTGATCATTTCTTCTACCTTTTTTGAATTAACTTTTCTTGTTTTTACAATAAACTTTGGAACATTTTCTTTGGGTGAAATTTTTCTAGTCATTCTAGTCATTTTTACACATTTAAAATTTTCATCTCTTGCATATCCTTCTTTACATTTTACATTAAATTGACATGTTTTCGGATTTAAATCTTTTCCTTCAAAGCATTTTTCCATATAATATTTGATTATATTATAATCGAATATAAAATTGATATAATTACAAACTATCTTTTGAGTTTTATTTTGAATTGTTACCAATTTATAATACTAAATGATTGTTCGAACAATTTTATAAAAATTTAAATTATAAACATAATCATTTTCATTTAATATATAATGAATAAAATCAATACCATTTATATTATCAATATCCTTTTTTATAAAATGAAAACTATGAATCAAATTTTTTTTCACAACTTTTGAAAAACAAGAAAGATATTGATAAGGCAATAAATAAAAATTATCACATATATAATCTGGTTTTTCCAATATACTTACCAAATTAAATTTATCAAATTTAATATTACTTTCATGAAAGTTTTTCATAAATAATAAATCAAATCTTGTAATCAATACCAAATCATATTCTTTATTATTTTTCAAACATAAATCGATAACCTTATCTAACTTTTTGTTTCTTGATATTGTATTATTAGTATTATTTTCTATAAAGGAATATTGGACTGGATTATAGGTTTGAATTAAATCTTCTTCATCTTTTTTATTCATTATATTGGTTGTAAAATATACATCTATATCATACCCTTTTTCTTTAAAATAATCAAATAGATATTTTTTATAATTATCATAACTCAGTTTATAATCTACAACATGCATTTTACATCCCATATGTAGATATGTTGCATTTGATATACCAAAAAATAATATTGCTAGTCGCATAATAATTATATATTATAATAAGTTTTCATCTCTAATAATCGGTAAATTAAAATTTTTGAAATTAGTTACTATTACATATCATTGTGTAAAAGAATTAGTATATAAACCATTTTAATTATATGAGAAAACAATTAATAAAATAAACTATCAAGTTAAAAGATTTTATGGTGTTTATGTTATCACACTAGTAGTACCTGTAATTGTTTCTGTTTTATTATCATTTAGTTTAGTTATCGTACTATTATTAGATATACCGTCTAATTTAATTTCAGTACCTTGATAATATACCTGACAAGATGACATAGCATTAAAAGAATTAAGATACCTTATTATAATTTTATCCTTATAATCATTTTCTATTGTAGTCGCTGTTTGACCATATTCATATGCGATATATAAGATAACTTTAAAACCTGGATATAATATTACTGCATCAATCGAATCATTCATCCGTATTTTAGAATCAAAAGAATATATTGAACAAGGTATTGGTCTCAAAAGAGAACCACCTCCATCCTCAAATACTTTTCCATCATAAAAATATACACCACAAGAATTAACCATAGGAATTGAATTTGAACCATATGTAAAATTTGTATTTATATTTATTGAAGACATATAATAAAACATTATAAAAAATTATACACTAGTAGGATAATCATTATTAGATATACCTTTTAATGTAATTTCAGTTCCTTTATAAAATACTTGAATAGAAGTGATCTGATTTTGATCAGCAGTAACGATCTTTTTAATCATAATATCATCATTACTAAAATCACTATTATCTATTTCATAACAAGCGCCACTATAATTTTCATTCCTCCAACATAATACTTTAAAACCTGGATATAAAATAACTCCATCAAGAGTATTATCTTTCCCTATTTTTGATAAATGTTTAATACTGCAAGGTAATGGTAATAAATTGTCTGCTACTGCATTACCACCAAAATCATAATCTAATAAATATACACCACAGTATAACATTTGATATTCTTTAAATGTAAATCCTGAATTTAATGATGCAGATTCACTTCCAATAGTTGGATTCGGATATGTATAATTAGTTATAACAGTAGCTTCATTTGGTTGAGTATCATTTGAAACACCTTTGAATGAAATCTCTCTACCTAGATAAAATACTTTTATCGAACTTAATGCACCGATATTTTGAAATTCTCTAATTACAATATTAGTTCCATTTGTATTATCTATTGTATAGTATGTACCATAATAATCAGCTGCATGATAACAAGTCGCTTTAAATCCTGGATATATTATAATTCCATCAGCAACGTCATTAAAACTAGTATTAACAAAATCTTTTATAGAACAACATACTGGAAATGGTGGAGAAGCAGGATTACCACTAACACTAGAACTCTGTAAATAACTATTCAATAAATATACACCACAACTAGCAATACTACCAATAAAACCACTACCAATATCAAAAGAGTCACTCATTATAAGATATATTTATAAATTTGATTAATAATTTATTCCTAAACTCATCTTCATTCATTTCCCCCGAAGATTCCTTCAATATTTTCTCAATATATCCCGCATTCTTATCACCAAACTTGCGATATTCATTCATCACATCTTTTCCATTTTCAACACAATATTTATAAAAAGAATATACTGGTTTACTTTGAAACAAATAATAGTTCAATAAACTTTCTCTCATTATTTCCCCAACAACTTCACCTAAGTCATTCCATCTAATCGTAACCACACCAGATAGAGAAATAAATTTACAAATAATTTTCTTTCCACTATATTTTATTTTGTTTTTTTCGTTTTCGTCGGATACATGAAACACAATAAAAGAATCCAATACACTTCGCAGTTTTATTTCACTTTCATTAAACCATGGTTTTATATAACAAATTACCACAGAATCTGATGTATAACCTATCAAAGGACACTTTGTAGAAATTTTAAAAGAACCCATTTGCATCATTACAGTATGATGAATATTCCATTGAATTCCTTTGTATTCTTTCTCTATTTCAGAACACCAACTATCAATATCGATTAAATCAGAATGAAAGTGAGTCAACACATTTTTTTTAGAACATTCGCCAAAACATTTGCGGCATAAACATCGGCCATGTCCTTTGGAAAATCCAGAGAATGATTTGGCGAATGTATCAATAATATTATAAAGTTCATTCATGGTAATATCTGTATTCTCTCCTTGATTATATACTTGTTCCATATAATACAATACCACCAATTCAAAAGGACATAAATCAAAACGATTTTCCAATAATTTTCTCTGAATATGTTCAATGGTATCATACAATACAGAGAAATATTGTAAATCTAAAATACCTTTTAATTTTACAATAGGAATACAATCCATTTCTTTTTCATATTTACCATCCACAAATCGTGGTGTTACCTGGTTCAATAATAGGTTATATTTGCGCCAATTATCACAAATGACCAATGTACTTTTACAGCATTTCATAATACGCACATACAATTGTTGTTTTACAATTCCGTTCATTCCTTCATCATCTCCATATTTCAAAAAAGATAAACAAGCCTTCATGAGCATACAATAGTAACGAATATTAAAAAATGAATTATCTTTTTCGCAACCAAATTCACTCACCATCTCGCAAGGAACATTTTCTATTAATTTTGATAACCCATTTTTGTCAAATTGTAATAACGAATTTAAACTAACTTCTGGTTTTATTTTGAATTCATAGGATATAATATCATTTACACAAAGGTCATCATTTAATTGACGATATTTTTGAATACGTTTACCGATTTCATCCTGAGGATTATAAACCACATACATACTTTTTTTCATACGAGTAATAGCAACATGCAAAAGAGAATCATAAATAAGACTATCAACATGCCCCGCATAAATTTTAAGAGAACTTTCTTTTAAACCAACCACAAACACTACCTCGCGTCCATCACCCTTGGAAGAATGAATAGAAACAATTCGTGTTGCATGATTCGATTCATCGAGAGAAATAGTGGTTCCTTCCTCGGATTTATGAAAGATAGAATAACGAATGTATTCCTGTTCATCTGAAATATGACTCTGTTCTGATAATTTTTTAATCCAATAATCATATTTATTATCTTTATGAATGTGTTTAATATATTCAGAATCTTCCATTTTATGTTTCCAATATTCATTAATAGCCATGTCTAATTCAGATACCAATGGATTGACAGAAACAAATGGTGTAACAATTAAAAAATTCTCAGGAACATAATGATAAGTTGATACTTCTCTATCGTATTCTTTCATTATTAATTCAATCAAATCTTTGTTTTCATTCGTTTCTTTGGATTTAGAATTATCTGTAATAAATCCCAATGCAATCTCTCTATCATCGTTGGAGGCAAAAGGTGTAATAGAAATCAAGCCATGTTTTTCAAAAGGAACCATATAATTTACAAATTCAACTAACTTTGGATGAGAGAAACGCCGGCAAACATTTGCTGGAATATCCATGATTTTATTCGGAAAGTCGCATTCAATAAACCGAGTGAAAGCGTTTCTCTCATTTACTAAACTTTGTAATTTATCACCAACAATATAGGCATCAACATATTTTTCTTCCATTAATTTTAAAATCGCGTCTGCATAAAAAGGCGACAAATCTTGTGTTTCATCAATAAACAACATGGTTTCTCTGTTTAGTTTAGGTTTCACATCAGTAAACTGAATGACTCCTGATGCATCACAATTAATAAAAGAATCATCAATAATAGATTTTACAATGGATTCAAAATAATCCACCGTATTTTTATTATCCTTATTACCAATAGAATACATAAAAGAATCAATCGTAGCAATAATGAGAGAACATTCTTCGCCAAGATGGTTTGTATAATGAATGATATATTTTTTATTCATTTCTCTATCAACCACATTCGTAATACGAAGTAAACCCGCATTAAATTGTCCAAGAAATTCTGCGTGAATAATGGCGCGGGCAGAATGCTGTTTGGATACAAAGACAAACCTTTTATAATGCAAAAATGCCGGATGTTGCAACATTTGAATGATGCCAAATGTCTTGCCATTTCCTGCGCCCTGTTGTTTTATATAAAGAGTGGATTGTGGAATAGGTTCGTAATCTAATACCACACCTTTTTTTAAAAGTCTTACAAAATAATATTTGGAAATAGGTTCAACTACATCAATCATATGACTTTTTACTAATGCTGGGCAAATACAGTAAATTTTATTTTTAATTTGTAAATAGATAAAAGGACAATCGATAAAACTTTCATATTTCCAATAATTGGTAAGAAATTCTAAATAGGTATGTTTATTGTTTTTTTTTACACGAACATCATTTTCAACATAAATTACCCAAATGTTTTTTTGGTCAACATGTTCTCGTGAGATATAATTCATTTGAAAGACGAGAAAAGGAATTCCATACATTGTCCATTCTTGTTTACAAATATCTTGTTTGTGTTGAAGAATATCTTTGGATAAAATGTGACGATAATACCATTTATTTTTTCCTCTTACAGGCGTAAGTTTGTGGCCATATTCAACACACGAACATTCACCATTAGACTTATGATAATCACGAATATTAATAACATCTCCATTTACCAAAGCATATTCACGTTGCATTCTGATATATAAACATGAGATTTGTTTTTTATATATGTTTTATAGTGTTATATATTTGAGAAGAATATAATACTATAATCTTATTCGAATTTACCTCTTTTTGGTATTGGACCTTTCTTATTAAAAGAGTTTTCAAAATCAAATCCAAATCCAAATATATTATGATTATTCTTTTTACCTGTTGATAATTGTTCTAATTGTGTTTCACTATATAAATGATTACTAGTATATGGTTGAGGTGAACCATGTTTACTTTGTTGTTTTACACTTTTTCTATTAATCTTGGGTCGTTTTAATTTTTTATTGGTTCTTGAATTTTTTGGAACAGCTGGCATACTTGGAACAGCTGGCATACTTGGAACAGCTGGCATACTTGGAACAGCTGCCGCTCTTGAATTATTTTTAATAGTGTCATTAAAGTAAAAAAACCTTTCCTCAGCAGGGCCACCTATAAGTTTACTGGCTAAACTACTTGAACCTGATGGACCTGTTGTGATTATACGAGTTACACCTTCATCTATTAATTTTTTCTTAATAACATTTACTAGTTCATCATTTACTAGTTTATTATTTATTACATTTTTTATTACATCATCTTGAATTTTATTAGAAACCTTAAAATATTTATTATTATGAATATTAGATGCAATCATAAATTCAATAATAGGTTTAGCATTATGTTGAATTGTAAAATATTTAACACCTGGTATTTTATTTTTATTTGTTGTATTATCAACTTTAAACGAACTCATTATAATATATAAATTTAAAAAATAATTTAATAATATATAAAACTGAACTACTCCTAGTAAAGGAAAGGTTCGGAAAACCTTGGTTTTCTGAGAATGTCTCTCATTTTAATTGGTGCACATCCTCACCTTATTCATAAGGGAGAATTACCTACAAAACATTTTTGGGGAAATGAAATTCAAGAATTAATACAAAGAGAGAAAATAGACGACCCTATTATTCATACAATTGATTTATTACCTGGCGGAACATATCAAGAGGATATATTTAACGAAGTATTTGTAAAAGAACATTTGGAAACCTATACACAAATTTATTTAATTGATTGTGGAGGTATTTGGTATGTACTTCAAAGTTTGGATATACCTGATTCATTTGCAAGAATCTACAATTCACCAGAAATAAGAGAAATGAGAGAAAGGTTACGACAACTTACTCATGAGGAATTAAATAATATCATTCAACAATTAATTGAAAAAGTATATTCAATGTTACAATACAATGGTATATGCGTTTTCTCTAAATTTACGGATTCAATATTTCAGGAAACATTTGTTAATTTATTAAATGATTTAGGTTGGGTGTATGAAATAGAACAACGAAAATATGTAGGAACAGTAATTATTATTAGAAAAATATAGTTATATTATATAATGGTAAACAATAACGTAGGAGAAAGACGAAGAAAATATCAATATATTAGTAATGAAGTAAATAGAACCGGAGCTTATCCAGAAATAAGTGGTTTAGACCCACATAAAATAGAATCAAATAGAGAAGCATATAGAAGTGGTATGATGCCAACTACTAAATATCAAACAAAAGAAGAATATGAATCAGGTCAAACATTAAATAATCCAATAGATTTAACATCTAACACAACCTCTAATACAACCTCTGTAACAAATGGTGGAAGAAGACGAAGAACTCAACGTAGAATATCAAATAAAAAACATAGAAAATCTACTAGAAAAAATAATAGAAAAACAAAAAGTCGTAGACGATAAATATTTGAATTTAATAAAATATATTCATATTACAAAATGTTTCCAGCAATGTTGGCAAATGCAATTAGTGGTATTCTGATCTTTATTGCAATTTTATTGCTATTTACAAAAAATAAAGGAAAACAACAACAATTAATCTTGTTGTTTTCTATTGCGATTGGTATTCATGGAATTGCACATTTAGGTTTAGAATATGTATATCATAAACCAAGATTTATTTGCAACAACGTTCGGCAATCTTAGATAAAACAATATATGGATTGATATTAGCAGCAGGACGTCTATCTTCAAAATATCCTTTACCATCTTTATACGTTTTATTTCCAATACGAATGGATGTATCGCGAGTACCAATTCCCCAACTAAATTGTTCATAAGAGGATGTTTCATGTTTACCAGTTAATCTATTATGATTATCTTCTCCAAAAATACGAATATCTAAATGATGTGTTCTTGCTAATTTATTTAAATAAGAATAAATATACTCTAACCCATTCTCTCCACGAGTTTCATTTGTGCTTACATTTACATGACAACCAGAACCATTAATTCTAGGATTTAATTTGGGTACATAAGAAATAACACGTCCATGTTTTTCAGCAATTCTTTCTAATAAATATCTTGCAATAAATAATTGGTCTGCTGCATCAATTCCTTTTGCAATACCAATTTGAAATTCCCATTGACCATTTGCGACCTCTGCGTTAATTCCAGAAATATTGAGACTACAATCAACACAGGCACTTAAATGTTCCTCAGCAATAATTCTCTCAATTGGGTCGCGCCAATTTCCAACACCACAATAATATTTTTCTTGCTTATCCATATCTAATGAATTTTCAAAATCCAAAATAAAATATTCTTGTTCTAATCCAAACCAGAAGTCATATTTTTCTAATGAGTTGAATATAGTTAGTGCATTTTTTCTTGTGCTATGTTCTTCATCAATATCACAGAGAACAATAAATGATTTGGAGCGAAAAGGGTCATTTACCATTTTAATTGGATAAAGATGAATCTCTGTATTTTTACCTTTTGCTTGACCAGTGGAAGAACCGTCATAATTCCATATAGGTAATTTTTCTATACTATCTACTGTATTTGTTAATACCATAGTTTTTCCGCGAGTAATTCCTTTATTATCAATCCAAATATATTCATAAAACATTTTTTAATATAAATGATATTCTAATTATTATTTATATTATTATTTATAGTATTTATTAACATTATAATGTTTGAAACCATTAATTCATTTAAATCTATACCTATTACAAAACCAAATACTCTGGTAATATGTGACATAGACAATACAGTAATTTTTTTCAAAAAAAGTGTATTTTATTTTTATAATAAACTAGTAGAATTATTTAGTGAAGATTTCTCTAATCATGAATTAGTAGATATTACTAAGATTATGTATGAAACACATAAAATGAATAATATACCAAATCATACAGATTTATATGGATATATAAATTTAAAAAGGAGACTGAAAGAGATGTCTGGTAATTTATGTTTTTTAACTGCACGTCATCAAAAAAGTGATGAACATACAAAAAAGGATTTGGAATTAATTTTCATCAATCCAAATGAACATATAATTCATTACACGAATAATGAAATCTCAAAGGGAGAATATACATCCAAATACATAGATTTAGATGGAGTAGAAGACCTAATTTTTATAGATGATATGGAAGAAAATCTGGTTTCTTTTCATTGTTTCTTTCCTACTGCTCGTTGTTATAAATTTGATTATCAAGATGAAAAAATTGATTCATTCCATATATAGATTTCATATATAGTCTTTTTAGGGAAGGTCTTAGGAAACCGTAGGTTTCTTACAATAAATGCCACCAAAACAACCAGCACCAGTTCTTGATAAATATTTTAATGATGCCGAAGATGTATTGGAAGTGGGTGTAGATGAAGCTGGTCGCGGACCCTTACTAGGAAGAGTTTATACTGCCGCAGTTATCTTACCCAAAGATGATTCATTTGACCATTCCAAAATGAAGGACAGTAAAAAGTTCAGTAGTAAAAAGAAAATTAGAGAAGTTGCTGAATATATTAAAGAAAATGCAATCGCCTATGCCATTACATTTTCTGATGAGAGAAAGATTGACGATATTAATATTTTACAAGCAACTATGGATTCTATGCGTAGGTCTATTTTAGAAACTATTTCCATCAGCCAAGAGAAATTTCCTGACGAAGATTATAAATATGAATTATTAATTGATGGTAATTATTTTAAACCAGTATTTGTATTCAACCCAAAAACACGTATGATGGACCATTTCAAGTATATGTGTGTAGAAAAAGGCGATGCGACGTTTTCGTCCATTGCGGCGGCATCTATTTTGGCAAAGGTTGCACGTGATGATTACATTGCTGAATTATGTGTGCAACATCCCGAACTCATTGAAAAATATGGTATTGATAGTAACATGGGATATGGTGCGAAAAAGCACATGGATGGAATTAAGGAGCACGGAATCACACAGTTTCATCGAAAGAGTTTTAGGCCGTGTAAAATTTAATTATAATAACAAGTATTAAATATAAATATTTAAAAAAATATATTTATTAATTTTTAATGATTAATATATCAAAAATAAATGACAATACCGTAATTGACAAAATTATAAAAAATAAGGAAACATATGTTAATAAAACTATTATTAATAATAAAATAAATTATATGAATGATATTGAAAAATATATTTTTGATTGTATCGCTTTTCATAATAATAATAATTTAAATAATATTATGATAGAATATTATATAAAAAATAATAATAATTATTCTAGTTTAACTACTTTAAAAAATAATAATAAATTATTGTTATCAATAATAGTATGTTTAGATGATATTAATGGGTTATTATTAAACGTATCATTTGATGAATATAAATATAAACTATTTAATAATAAAAATAATGTATTATATATAAAATCTTTGAAATATTCACATATTAACTTAAAAGAAGAGTATTACACAGATATAAACAACTTATTCGTAATAAATATTTATGAATCAAAACATAATGAAATAAATGATTATAATTCAATATATAATTTTGATAATATTGAATATAATTATAAAATAATAAATGTTACATCAAATATAATAAATTTTGAATTATACGAAGAATTAATATATGGTATACATCATGGTTCTTATTTTAAAATAAAAGATGTAATTAATGCTTCATTAAGTAATATTAATGAAAATATAGTGTTATTAAACATAATAAAAGACGAAACATATGAAAAAAATGAAAACAAAAAGAAACTTTTACAAAAATATGGAAAAGTGATAGATGATATATATGAAATAAATAATAACAAAATTAACATTAATAATCGTTTTTTACAAAGACTCATTATAAGAAATTATTATAAAAGCGATATATGTAATTGGTTCTGTAAAGAAATGGAAAAACATAATAAAAATATAGATTTTATGAAACCATTATATAATAATTCAATAAATTATATTATGTTAGAAAAAATGCCAACTTTATTTAGTTTTATGTTAGGAACAATTGAAAAATTTATAGTTGAAATAAGAGATTATTATAAAATAGATAATTCTATTAACATAAACATAAAAGAATTATCGATTGTAAAATATAATTATAACATAAGCAAAAATTATTCTGATATAAAAAAAACAGATACTTCTTTTATATTTTATTTGTTATTAACCGATACTAACACTTTTGAAGGAGGTAATATAAAATTTAATGATGAAACAACCGATAATTTAAATCAAGGTGATATAATAGTTACTTGTGGTAAGTTAGAACATTGTATAACACCATTAAAAAAAGGTATACGATACATGTTATTAGGATTATTAGATATATCAATTATATAACCATATGATTTGAACATATCCATTATTACTAGAACCAATATTTATTGAATAATTTAAAGTATTTGACGTATATCCTGAACCACTATTACCACCACTTCCATCCCCTCCATCAGATGAACCAAAACCACTTGGTATGTTATAATTAACGCGTCCACCTTGACCACCTTGACCACCATTTCCACCATTTGCAACATAATTAACATTTAATAATGATAATGTTGTACTGTTGCCAGCATTACCATTACCTCCTCCATTTCCTGAATCCCATGCACCATTTTTTGAGGTTTCATTATGACTGTTGTTATTACCATTAGACCCATTATTACCTTTTGTGCCACAATTAATCGTAATATTACCAGCATTTGTAATATCAATATTTGAATCAAAATAATATATACCACCAACACCTCCTATTCCACCCTTGCCACCACTTTTAGTATTATTGCCATATGCTGTAATATTTAAAGTCCCGCTCCCACCATCTCCACCATCTCCACCTCCTGCACCAACAATAATAGCACGCATTTTATTAACCCCATTAGGAATAGAAATAGTTTGAGAAGTATTTATAACTTGATTATACGCTTTACACTTATTTGAAATTGTTGTTCCATTTATAAAAAAAGGTAAGTCTAATGGTTTTTCTCCATTATAATTAGTTAATTTTGTTTTAAAATTTGGAAAATAATTTGTTACGTCAGTGTTTACAGTTGCCCCAGTTACATCGGTTATTGTTTCTACATTAATTCCCTTATATGTATAATATGTCATTTAATCTATTAATATAAAAAATATAAAAATATTGTTTTTATATTTTTAAATGAATTATTATGAAAATTATATTTATTTAAATAATAAATCAATTTCACATGAGTTATGTAATGAAATAATTGAAAAGTTTGAAAATGAAATGGATGGTAAATATGAAGGAATAACGGGTGGTGGATTAGTAAAAAAAATTAAAAATACTACCGATTATGTATTACCTATGAATATTGATGATTCTATTAATGGAAGTTATGAAAGATGGAAAAATATAAAAGATTTTTTAGAAAATGAATTAAATAGAAATACAAAAATATATATTGATAAATTAACAAATTTATTAAATATAGAAAAAAAAGAAAATAATACCTTATATTATTTATTCAATTCAAAATACTTAAAAAATATGAGTTTTCAAATACAAAAATACAATCAAAATGATGGTAAATTTACATATCATGATGATTTTAAAGTAGAATGGAAAGATGGTAGTTATAGAGTTATAACTTTTTTATGGTATTTAAACAATGTGGATGAAGGAGGAGAAACCGAGATTTGGGATAATTATTTAATAAAACCTGAAACTGGCAAACTTTTATTATTTCCATCATGTTGGACTTTTCCACATAGAGGAAAAATGCCATTATCTAGTGATAAATATATTATTACAGGATGGTTGCATGTATCAAAATGATTATATACATATTTTTTTATAAAAACTAATATATATGCCTCGTTGTCCCAATGGAACACGTAAAAATAAAAAAAGTGGAAATTGTGATTGTAAACCTGGTTGGATAACTTATAAAAAAAGTTGTATTCCTAAACTAACTCCTAATTCAACCAAGGTCATAAAAAGATGCCCGGTTGGTTCTCGTAAGGATGCAACCAGAAAATGTGTTTGTAAAGATAGTTCTAAGATTTTTTACAAAAATGTTTGTGTGTCCAAAGAGAATTCACCAAAATTAATTCCAGAAAGTATAGAAAATAATCTCTTATCAAACAATTCACCTATTGTAAAACCTAAACAATATAACAAAAAGACTTTGCTGAGAGAACCACCTCAAAACGAACAAACTATGTTGCATTCCTTAGTAAAGACATGTCCAGATATAACTGAATGTTTGATGGTGGGTAATTATAGAGACTATATTTTGAAATTATTTAATTTCTTTGATTTGGAAAATGCCTTACCATTTTTAAAAAAAATTGGTGGAAATAATGAAAACGCAAATATAATGGAGTTGGATTTTGAAATAAAAAAACCAAAATATACACTTAAAAGTAGCGCAATTTTAAAATCCACCAGAGAGAGATATAATGATAATATATATTATGAATTTTTAGTTGGAAAACATTTAAATAATTATCATAGATATCTACCTGTGTTTATAGAAACCTATAATTTATACAAACACAGTAATGAAACATTAAAAGATTCATTATTCAGTAGTTTAGATGATATTATAAATATAGATGATTATACAGATTTACCTATGAACCAAATATTTATTAAACAAAAACATGATAAACTTTCTCTGAAAGAGGCATGTATGTATTCTGACCAATTTGCTTTTACATCTCAAAATATTAAAAAATCAAAAACATTGACTCAAATGATAATGGAAAAGACTAAATACAATTTACATAACTATGACTTAGCAAGTTGTATTTATCAAATTTATTTCTCTCTATGTGCGCTCAATCGCGTAACTCCTTTTGCACATTACGACCTTCATGCTGGTAATGTATTGTTGTTTAAACCATTTGATAATCATATGCTTCATTATCGTTATCATATGTTATCAGGTGAAGTGAGAGATATTTACACACCCTATATGGTAAAAATTATTGATTATGGAAGATGTTTTTATGAATCATCTCCAAATATATACGAAACTATAACAAAACCAGAGTTTAAAAAGGTATGTGGACGTGACCATGGTTCAGAAAATGGATTCTTTTTATCAAAACGATTAAGAGATGCTATTTTTATTAATTATAAGAATATCAATCTAAGTCATGATTTGAGATTATTATCTTATATAAGAGATTTGAATGCAAAAAAAATGTTATATAGTAGTAGTGATATTCTTCCGTTATTTCATAAAGTGAAATATAATGTAGGAATAGACATAGATTCAAATTATTATACATTTGGAACACAACCAAATAATAATTCTGGTGGAACAACTTCCATCAATAATATCTGGGATGTACCAAATCATTTCTGGGGATATATCTCAAAAAGACAGAGAACACCTACTAACATAAAGGCATCAATTGATATTTATGAAGATATGCAAACTCCATTAAAATTTACGGTACTGAATGATGCATAAACAATATAAACATTTATCTATTTAAATATAGAATAAAATGATAATTTCATTTGATAATTTACCATTAAACAACGACCTATTAAGGGGTATCTATTCTTATGGATTACATAATCCATCTGAATTACAATTTGATTTGATAAAATCCTTTTTGAATCAAATTGATACTGTTATAGAGAAATCGCATTATTTAACTGAAAAATATGAAAGTGTTATTATTTCTGCATTACAATTAGAAGGGTGTTCGCTTATAATTGTAGAAAATAAAAGAACAATGAACCAATTATTTGAAATCACAAAAAAATTAAATGAATTTATTAACAGAAAAATAACCAAAAATACGATTGGGTATAAAGATATCAACATTGTAACATTAGATTATTTTAATAAATTTTATTATTCTAATCGTATCAATAATATTAGTTTTGATACAGAGATATTATTCAATCATATTTTTTGTATAGATATGAATGAAAATACAAAAGAATATTGTTATAATATGTCATATTTAAAATTAAATCAACCAACAAGTCCTTATATTAATACCTTTATTTTTGATGATAATATTAATTGTACAGAATATAAAAATTACGAAAAATATTATAATAATAGAATGAATAAATTTGACCCCAAAGACTTGCGAAGTTATTCTATTAATATTAATAGTTATGATGATATTTTAAATACAAACTGTATTGATGATATTTATCAATGCTACTCTATACAACAATCTATATTTTATATAAATAATATTAATGACCTATTAACAGTTTATAATTCTCTGGTTTATAAACAATATCCGGTTGCAATGTTTCATGAAAATATGACAATGGAAGAACAATTTAATACAATTAATTCATTTCATAGTGGAGAAAGTCGTATTTGTATTTGCACAGATAATGCAAACATTGAATTTTTAAAAATGTTATCACAAGTAAGTATGAATTATGAAAGAATTAGTCATGTAATGCATTTAGATATACCAAAAATAGAAAAATATTTACTTCGTATACCATTTCATATTGAAACCAAACATATATTTGTTATGAACATGGAGAATAATAATTCATTTGAAGATAAACAATTATTGGAAGATTACTTTTTTGGGGTAACCAAGGTTCCCCCTAAGACCCCCTCCTGTTAAGGGAACCAAGGTTCCCCTATGACCCTCCTTATGATGATATTACCTCCCGAATGCAACTCCTTAAACTTATGTTTCTTAAAAGGGAAGGTTCGGAAACCGTAGGTTTCTGATAGGGAAGGTCGTAGGAAACCGTAGGTTTCTTACTAGGGTTGTTTATATACTCTATAATAAATTGCATTACTATTTTCCATAACTTTTCCATTAATATTTGTAGTTGTGTAGTCTGTATTATTAATATTATTTGGATTTATGTTATATTGCGCGTCAATATATTGATTCATACATTGGTCATCTGTATAATAGGTAATGTCATAACCATTATTTTTAACAGAAGTGCTATTTGTGTTTGTGCTTTCATAAGGAAGTTTTCTACATAATCCTGGGTCATCTGGATTGATATATTGTCTATCACCATTTGCATCCATACTATTAAACATTTGTGGTTGGTTTATGATGACAGGTTGTGAAGATAGTTTATAATAATTTGCATTGGAATGTTCATTATAAGGTATTAAGTTTGTATTATAACCATTATTAGAAGATGATTGAATGGTTTCATTCGCTTTTACTTTACATTCAAAATCAGTAAACAAATTTACATAAACTCCCATGCCAGTAAATGAGTTATAATCATCTTTTGTAGTTGGCAAAAGCGAATAACCATCAAACTTTGGTAATGGATTACAGTCTTCATTATTCGCCAAATCAACATTTCTAGATGAATTTAAATTAGAACGATATGACCAATATTTTAATGGAAGACTACTCATCGGTACTAAATAAAAAGTATTGGTTGTTTTTGTAAATGTATATTTATAGGCATTCATGTTGGTATAATTCAATTGTGTTTGTAAATTCATTACATCCGATAATGAATATGCATTATTATCATTAAATAAATAGGGTAAATACTTATTTGTATTTTGAAAAAAATAAATCACAATTGTATCGCCGTTATTAAACGGTCCTAATGAAATAGGAACATTACCTGCATAGGAATAAATATTTTCCTGAATTAAATTGTTTTTTTTTGTTATAATTCTTATATGAGAATTGGTTGGCAGAGGGTCATTTCTAACTTGTAAATAGGTAGGTTTAATCTCTGTGTTTGGAAATTTAATATATCTAAAAATTCCTTCTTGGGTTATTACTGGATTTTTTTCCAAAAAAACAGTTCCATCATCTTTATATAAATAAAGTGTCTTGTTTGAATTCATTAGACGATATGCAAGATTATTAGAGAGAACCGTAGAAGAAAGTGGTTGTTTGGGAACAACATTATCTGGAATTTTATACCAACCGTCATTGTAAACATAATTATAATTATATTCAGTAATTAAATTATCATATTGCTGTATAGTTGTTCCTACATTTATAACATTTACAGTATATGTATAAGAAACAAAGGGTGATGGTGGTGGAGGTGGTGGTGGAGGCGGAGGCGGTGAACTTCTTCTTGAATGACGACCTCCCATGTTTTATTATATATTTTTAATTTTATTATATTATATTATAATGGAATCTTATTTCGGAAAAATCAAATCAAAGAGAAACAAACCATTTGTCTATACATATTCTAATTATCGTGAATATATAGAGACTCAACATAATCATATTCGTTTATTAGAAACAATGATTGATACTTTAATACAAGATATTTCGTTGTTAGATTTTAAAATTAAGGCAATTACTCAGGATAAAAAAGAATAATATATTGGTAATATCTATAAGATGTCTAAGAGATGGGAAGGTATAAAACAGACTGTTTCAAAAACTTTAAATACGGGAAAAAGATATAGACAATCTGTTGGTAATAAAATATATAAATATTCAACACCCATAGGTCGCTCATTACAAAATGTTGTGTTGGGACCAACAGCAGAAGGAGTTTATAAAGGTGTATCTGGTGTTGGTAAATCGTTCGCTGCTATTGGAAATGTTGCAATAAATAAAGACAAACGTAAAAATTTTAAAAGTTCTTTAAAATATATTTCTGCTCCGACATTTGAAGGTGTTGCAGATACATTATCTGCTATACCCAAGATGGCACAAAAAGGGTATGAAAGAGGAAAAATGCTACCAGAATCTGGAAAATATTTGAGTGAAAAAGGTAAATCTATTTATCATGAATTAGGATTGAATACCAATAACACTCCATATAATGATATTAACAAACCTAAATCAATTGATAATTATGATAAATTAAAGTGTATAGTTATACATAACAGAATAGGTAAAAATGGAAAACCTAAATCAAAAAGACAAATAGAACAATATATGAAATGTTTGAATGATAATGAAGATAAAGTTAAATATATAAATGTTTATGATGAATTAAAAAAAGATTCAGCACCATCATCAGGACAAGCAACCACACAATTATCAGTAACACAACCACAATCAGGAAAACCAGCACCACCATCAGGAGCACAATCAGTAGCACCATCAGTAGCACAATCAGTATCACCATTACAAGAAGAATCAGAAGAATCAGAAGAAGAAGATTTTGTGAATGCAGAAGATACTGGTGTTTCGTTAAAAGAAATAACATATAATGATTTAATTAATAGGAATAAATTTGGAAGTAGTGAAGAAAATAATCCAGTTAACTATAAATTATATAATCCAATAAAAGAAAAATTAGTACAAAAAATTAGAAATATGGAAGATTTAGAGAATAGTTTGAAAGGAAAATATAAAAATGGTAATTCAGATATTAGAAAAGATGAAAATATTTTTTTTAATTATATTAAAAAAATATTAGAATTGTTATTAGAAGATTATAATGTAGAAGATAATGTACTAAGTTTATATAAAACATTTTATGATAAAATAGAAAATAAAGAAAAAACATATTCGTTAGAACAAAAAGATTTGTATATAATAAAATATTTATATAATTATTCAAAAGGCAAATATGATAATAATACACCTAAAAATAATTTATATGAATTTTTTAGAGAAATGTACCTTGCAATAGATTATATATATAATAATCAATCTACTAGTGGTGGTCGCAAAAAATTGAATCGTTCCAAAAGACACAGAAAGACAAAATCATCCAGAAAAGTATCAAGAAGAACTCGTAAACAAAAGCGAACAAGAAAATGGCAATCCTAACCACCCGATTTACGAATGAAACACTTCAAGTAAATCGGCGATATTTAGAGAATCAAAATGTTGCATGTATTTATGGTTCTTTGTTAAAATTAAATGACAATTTACCCTATGATAATTTATTTGTATTAGAAATGAATAATTCTGAAAATAAATTAGTTGGTATTGGCGTGATTACCAAAAAATTCTATCCAAGAGAGAAAATATATTCAGACACCACTTATAATTTATATACCTATAAAGGTAAGCACCGAATTTCTCCGGAAGAATTACCACCAGAAATGTTGGTGGACTTGGAGAAAAAATTATTTTATGGTAAATCGCATTTAAAACGTGGCGGAAGTATTATGCGATTTCCAGAGAAATGGGTAAAACCTGAATATATTAAAACTTTAATTGAAATTAAGGGAACCAAGGTTCCCCTATAAGTCCTCCTTATCATAAACCGATGGTTTCGTTTAAATAACAAGGTTGTCTATCAGAACCAGAACCAAAGAGTCAATAATTAATAATAATAAAAAATTTATATTTTTATTTTTATTCTTATTCTAAAAGGGAAGGTTCGGAAACCGTAGGTTTCTGATAAGGAGGGGTCATAGGGGAACTTTGGTTCCATTAGGGTGAAATATACCGTAATTGTACACAATAAACATGATTATCCCATTTTATCATAGCAGGATATACTGATTCAAATGATGAATCTGAAAATGTATTGATTTCATTTTTAAGTTCTTCATCTTTAAATTCAATTTGTTTTACAACAAAATAGTTTTTATCGCATTTATTTGTATAATATTTATTAACAGGAAGCATTGATTTTGTATATGTTATAGAATTAAACAATTGTTTAAGAATAATATTTTTAACCTTATTGTTTAATTCAAGTAAATAGAGATAACGTTTTTCTTGGGTTGGAATTTTTTGTAATGGAATAAATCCATTAATAATATCAATAATATATTGAAACAAGTCCTTACATACTTGTTTAAACATTAACATAACTTGAATAAAGTTACTATGATGTTGTGATTTTTGATGATACATATAAGTAGTACGTTTAAAGGTTTCTATATCTGTTCGTTTAAGAGCATATAATATACGAGAACGAATAAGTTCATCTCTATGTAGAGGAATTGCCCCTGCATCGTCTGGAACAAGTGCATTTATCTCTACAATGAAACGATGAAACTCTGTAATATTATGAACAAGAATTGAATGAAGATTATGTATTTTATAGTAAGTTTCAAGTGATTCAGTACTAAGTGCATTTTTAGCTGAATGAGATAGAATAAAATTAGATATTCCCAATTTAGACATACTATTTCTAACATTTTGAAAGGTAGGAAATTCAATACAAACATTTTGCCCCATTACGATATCATCCGGGTCTCTTGGTACTGATCCCTGAGTTTGTCGAATATACTCATAATAATGTGGATTATGAATTTTAGAGTTAACCACATTACCTGTATTCCAACTAAATGCAGTTTTACAATCAACACACCACATTTGATCACATCCATCAATCTTATAAATACGTGTAGCACATGTTGGACAAGGTCTTGTCTCTTTTTTAATCATTTTTGCAGAATCTACATTTTCCTTTTTACATTCGTGTGCATCATTTTCTTTAATTTCCAAACATTCCACGCAAGTAGTTGTATCACAAACTCCGCATTTATAATGTGTAGAGAGAAATCCAGCACAATTGGCAACTTGACATTTCATGATAAAAGTTCGTCGCTCTTTGTCTTCGGCATATTCTCCTTCTGGTGCATTAAAACGCATATATTTAACACGACTACAAATTGCTTTATTAATATCTGTTACACAAATATCACATAAATAAGTAGTACATGGACATGATGTCATGGGTTCACATTCACCATTAACGTGAGATTTATCTTTATTTAATAGTTCAAAACAATCTTTGCAATATTTTCTTGTACAAATTTTGTTAATACATTTATAGTATGGTTTACTGTTATTCTCTATGTTCAAACGATTACCACAAGAACATTTAATTCTTGTTTTTAATACATCAATGTATCTGTTTAACAACAAAGAACGAACATTTACATCCTTAGGTAAATTACGATATTTCTCTGGAATACTCATAAGAGAGATATAATTGCATGTATTACTTCGTTGTAGACCTTTTTCTTTATTTTTGTATTCTTCTTCGCAATTTAAACATTCATCACTTACATAAAGACTACCAACACAACTTATACAGCCATATTTACCAATAACCTTCATTTTATTTTCATTGGTTAATGAAGTAATAATTTCTTGATTTCTCTCTTTAAAGAGAAATTCCTTGATATTATCTTGAATCAATGGCAACTGAGTTTTTTCAAATTCAAAGTAGGTATTTGCTTGTGCTTTTTTAAAATCAGTTTTAAAGAAAGAAGAACCAATTGACTCTTCCACAAAATTTAAATTCCATTTTTCCTTACAATTCATACAGTGTGGTTCAGATAATTGCCCACAAATGTAGGTGCGAACACATACTCGGCAACAATTAAACTTGCATGATTTACAACAAACATTATACCGAATATTCTCGCAACAAACTGGGCAAGTAGACATGTTTTGATTTATTTTTGTCTAAATTTAGAGATATTTACAAACGTTCAATTTTATTAAGTAAACAATTAAAATAGTTTCTGAACATTTGAAAGAAGTCTTTACAATTTATCTATCACAAATTGGGTTTGAATATTATGTTTAAGTTCATATTTATTAAATTAAATATAATAAAAATATATGTCAAAAACACTGGTTATTATATTAAGTGAAACGCGTGCATCTGAATTAACTTTTAATAATTTTAAACAAAATGTATTAGATGAATTATCAGCAGATTTATGTGTATGTATAGGAGTAAAACCTAATTATGATTATGAAAATCCATTTTATCAAACCGCAAAATACCGTTTTTTATATGAAGAACCAGATGATTTTGGAAGTGCCTTTGAAGAGGCATATCAAGAGTTTTTAAGTACAAACCCAGGATTGTATGAAAAAATACCAGATGCAAACGCTCTTTATGGAAAAATTGCAACAGTGGATACAATTAATCCAAATATTGTTTCTTATGGTTCATTACAAGAACAAGATATAGTCCCATTATTAACTGGTGAGAATGATGCAATTGTTCATCATACATCTGAATTTGAAGATAAAGAATGGAAAAATAAAACATTTGGAATTAAATGTTCAGATAATATTGTTCCACAAAAGAATGTAGTTACTTATTGTAAACGATTACATTGGAGAAATTTATTAAAAATTAAAAATCAATTCTTAGGAGGTATAAAAGATGAAACAAATGAACATCCTGGTTCAGCTGGTATACTTATTTTTTTTAGATGGTTTTTACTAAAAAAACTAAAAGAATATCAACTTTTAGATAAATATGAACGTTTTATAATTACACGAAGTGATTATATGTATCAACTTCCACATCCAAAAGTAGAAAAAATGAATTCAAGTTATATTTGGATACCTGATGAAGAACATTATTCTGGATATACTGATAGACATGTTATTTTATCACCTACTAACATAGAATCATATTTGAATATATTAACTAATTTTTTTAAATATACAAATCGTTATATGATGTTGATGAAATCAGATATGGAATGGAATCTTGAAAAAGTAATTCTTTTTAATCTAGGTCAAAATAATGTAACATCATTAGTTCGTGAATTTCCTTATGTTATGTATACAGTTAGAAATATAAATGGTTTGACACGTTGGGAGAAAGGAATTTATAATGAAGATTTTGGATATTACATTAAATATATTCGTGAATATTATAAATCATGCAATTATAAAAATCAATTTATTGATTCTGGAAAGTCACTTGATGAATTTTATAATCATTTATATATAGATAACATTGCATTTGGTACAGGATATTTAAACTATGACGAAACGTATAAAAATGTATTATATGCACTGAAAAATGGGTATCGCATTATAGATACAGCAGAGTCTTATCATAACGAAGAAGCAGTTGGAAAGGCAATTATAGATTCTGGAATACCAAGACATCAAATTACAATTATATCTAAATATTTAGGTGGACAAAATTATGGAAATCCAGGTGATGTATTACTTCATTTAAATGAATCACTTCGTCGGTTAAATACTTCATATATTGACATTTATTTATTACATCTAAATTATCCATGTATTTTTAATGGAGAATGGGTACCTATCTATGATAATCCTGATAAAAATTATAAATGTCGTATAGGCGCATGGTTACAAATGATTGAACTAAAAAAAAATAAATATGTTAACAAGATAGGTGTTTCAAATTGGAATATTCATAATTTAGAAGAGTTAAAAATTAATAATTTACTATTACCTGATGTAATTGAAAATGAATGGTTACCTGAATTTAATGATAAAGAATTATATACCTATTGTATTCATCATAATATTCAAATTTATAATTATGGTTTATTTTCTCGTTCTAATACCAATTATCATAATATACATGAACACAAACATAGACTTTTACTTGGATGGTGTATTCACAAAAAAATGATACCCATTATTCGTAGTAATAATTTTGAACACATTATTTTTAATTTAAAAAATTCTTATAACAATATCATTGAGTTATCTATGATTCAAAAATTAGATTCACTTCCATGCATGGATAAAGGACATTGTTTAACTAAATTACATCATATTCAACCTCTAACGATTTGGAAACCGTTTATTGTCAAAGATAAATCATTTAATCCATCACTATGTAATTCTTTATTAAATGGAGAGATTTCATGTATTATCAAACATAATGTATTATCAACCAATCAATGTGATGAGATTTTAAAATCTATTAATCATTATTTTATCAATAATATTCCTCATAATACAGATATACCTTTTCGTAATAATGAAATCGGAATTACGATTGATAATGACATATGGAGAGATAGACCAGATTTATATTGGGAGGCATGTAAAAAAACAAATATGTTTTTTGAATCTTTATTTTTTAATAATTTAAATCCATTGGATATATTTATTGAAGAAATTACAAATCTATTAGGTCCTATAAAACGTATGAGTTCTCATGATATTTCATGTCCAAAAGGAGTATTTAGAGTTTTAACACATCATATAAATGAGGGTTTTCCATATCATACAGATGGTTTTAATTATGGTGAATATATTAATTCAATAACTAATATAAACCGAAAATTATATCCAGAAGTTATGAATTGTAATACAAATTCCATATTTGCGGCTATATTAATATTAAATACTAATAAAGAAAGTAAAAATGAAATTGACCTATATAATTCTCTTGTTGATGATTTAGATGGTCATGATGTTGGAATGTATTCTCATTGGTTTGGTACTAAATATAATTGTGATAAATTATATAAAGTTTTAAAATCAAAACCATATTTTTCGCCTATATTAAATAAAGGAGATTTATATATATTTAGTGCATCTCGTATACATAGATTAAATAATTTTATTAAAAATCAACAAGAGAATAGAGTTATATTAGGTACATTTTTATGTGTAAATAATGAAGATATTATTTTATACCAATAAATAAATGCCTAATTTAAATTTAAATATTAAAAAAACAAATCATTATATTGAAACAGGTACATATTTAGGTGAAGGAATTAAACAAGTATTACATAGTTATCCTAATATTCACTCTATTGAATTATCAGAAAAATGGTATCAATATAATTTAGAACAATTTAAGAATTATCCACATATACATATGTATCATGGTGATTCTAAAAAAATTCTACCATCATTACTTGAAACTATTCATGAACCTGTGACAATTTATCTTGATGCACATTATTCAGGTGGTACTACAACATTTGGAGAAGAAGAGACTCCATTGTTACATGAATTAAAAATATTAAAAAATCGCAAATATGATGATATTATTATTATTGATGATTGTCGTTTATTAGGTAAAAAAGGTATATGTGGTATAGACCCAACACATCCTGTTTATCCTACAATGAATTATGATTGGGAGAATATCACAGAATCTAAAATTATAGAATTGATGAAACCGGATTATATTCTTTTAAAAAATAAAAATAGAGAATGGACTGATGGACCAGAAGACCAATTTATTTTAATCAAGAAATCTTAAAACATTACATTCTAATTATTATTAATACGACCTTTTCTAATATTATCTTCTACAAATGGTGTTAAATTATTTATGATATTTACATTTTTTTTAGTTTTATTCAAAGATTTTTTCAAAGAATTTTTATTTTCATTATTTGTTGTCATACTCATGTCTTTTAAATGTGGATTATTAGGTAAACAAGTATAACCACAAAATTCTGAATAATTTAAAGTACCGCCATAATCACGACTTGCTTTTTGTGGGTCTGTAATAATACGTCCTTTTGCATCATATGAGGTGCTAGGTTTATATCCAGGTTTGTGAGTCCAATAACCTTCTTTATTTAAACGATAATAATGATAGTCACGACCAGGTGCAACAACAACAGCCCCTTTGTAAAAATCTTCTGGACAGGATTGTTTAATATTTTTAAGAGTAATCATTTTAGGATTATCTGCCGCAGTACGCTTCATTACTTCTGGACAAGTAAAATCATCTTTTTTGAAATGAGCATATCCTGCTCGACGTCCAGGTTGAGGACGGTCACAATAATTATATTTACTCAAATCTTTTTTGCATTGATTATATGCTTTTAAGCTTTTAAGATTAAGAAAATAGGTATAACAATTATGACTTTCTCTAACATATTTATTATTATTGAACGAATGATTACGTACCGAAGGACTATTGAACTTTTTCTTTCTTGTAATAGTTGGGTTTAGTTGTTTTTTTTTAATTTGTTTCACTGGTTTTTTTATAAAATGTTTAATCATCATATATTATAAATTTATAATATTGCAATAAAATTTGAAAGAAAAAATATATTCTATCTAATATTCAATAATGAATTTAAATTATGAAGATTATTCAACAGGAGATATTAAGAAATTTTTTACTAAGCAAACCACCATTAATTTTCTAAACGATTTTACATTGCAAGACATAGAAGATGCGAAGAAACGTGTATTTTTAAAATTAAAAAACAATGTTAAATCTCAGGACGAATTGAAATTTTTTTTAGATAAAATTTCAGACAAATTATTTGAAGAAAAGTTTAACGCAGGATTAAAAAACACTCAGGGAGTTGTAGTAAAAAATACGGTGAGAGATACATTGAATCCAAATTATAAAAATACAATAAATCGAATGATATTAGTAGATTCTCAGTATCGTCCTCAGCTAACAAATAGTGAAACAAATTTTACAGTACAATTAAATGAGAAATTAACAAATGTCGTTTCTATGGAAATTACCAACATTCAAATACCTTATACTTTTTATAATTTAGAAGAAAGACAAATGAATAATGTATTTACACTTACATATGGAATTACTACATGGACCATCCAATTACCAAATGGTAATTACACTCTTTCAACTGCAATATCTAAGATTAATTCTTTAATACATATACATACAAATGACATAACATTTAGTTCACCAAATGAAACAACTGGTTTGATATCTATTATAAATTCATCTAATGATAAAACTTATACCATAGATTTCATGCCTCAGGGAGCACGATTGAATGGTTGTCTGGGTTGGTTTTTAGGATTTCGTAATTTTACAGGAGAGAATGTTGTAAATGCAAATTCAAATGCAAGTTTAAGATATACAATGACTAATAACACTGAAACCTTTGCATCTGCAATTGGAAATATACCTATTACAAAATATATTATTGTAGTAGTTGAAGATTTTAATAATAATCAAGTAAGTGATTCTCTTGTTCAAAACAAGATAGACCAAGACATGGTAAAACCAACGAGTTATTTTACACAAGACCCATATCTAGATATAATTAATCCTACTAATTTGAATAGCTATATTAATGGATTAGGTGATGAAAGAACATTAACTAAAAAACAATTATACACAAGAGCACAACAGAATCAAACCAAGATGAATTTATTATTTCAAAATTTAAGATTAGAGGTTTTCTCTCCAAATCAGGTATTAGGTGTATTTCCTTTTGATAGTACTCAAACATGGAATACTCCTTATTTTAATGATAAGTGTGATTATAAGAGACAATATTTTGGACCAGCTGATATTGACCGTTTACAAGTAAAATTATATGATGACAGAGGTAATCAATTGGAATTAAACGGCAACAATTGGTATATGAATATATTGACAGAGCATCTTTATAAATATTAATTGCGGGGTATCGCCCCCGCACGCGACTCTAAAAGGAAAGGTTCGGAAAACCTTGGTTTTCTGATAGGGAAGGTTCGGAAACCGTAGGTTTCTGATAAAATTGAACCTTAAATAATCCATCATAAAAAGGTAACAAAAAGGGAAGGTCTTAGGAAACCGTAGATTTCTTAAAAAAATGATTATCACTATCAAGAATACAGTTTTGGATTGCAAGGAAGATGGTCAGATTTTTCGTAAGATGAAATCTGGTAAATGGAAGGAGATTCCAAATCGTGCAAATCAGTCCAAAGGATATAATGTTATTTTAATTGATAAAAAACAATACATGCGAAGCCAAATTATTGCTCATGCATTTCTGGATTATCCACTAGATGATAAATTAAAAGCAATTTATCATCTAGATTTAAATAAATTAAATTGTTCGAAAGATAACTTGAACTTTAACCCAAAACATTCATCATACCTTCTTTCGTGCGAGGCCCGTCGTAAGTGCCTTTCATAGACCCATTTGAAAAAATGACAATTGTAGGGAAACCATCAACCTTGTATTTCTCTGATAATTTTTTGGAGTTCTCGTCTTGTTCACCTACATTAACACTAATCATAATTTTTTTACCATTTTTATTAACATCTTTTGAAGTTTCTTCCCAAGTTGGTTTAAATTTCTTGCAGTGTCCACACCAATCTGCATAAAATAATACTAACTTAGTATCTTTATTCAAGTCATTTTCAAATGTGGAAGCAGAAGATTCAAATCCTTCTTTAAGGTAAGATTTGTAAATATAATACAAAATAAAAATTGCACCTAAAATAACTAAGGTTGTTTTAATATTTTTGGAATTAAACATAATGCGAATCATGTTAATCCGTGATTTAATAGTTTTTTCTAATAATCTTTGTACCTTCATTTATAAATATTGAATATTTTAATTTAATGCTTCTTCAACTCCTGCCCAAGCAGCATTTTGTAATGGAGTAGTAATTAGACTAATAATAGCAAAAATAGATGGAAGATTATGTTTAAGTTTATAATTACTATTTGCAACTGGCATTCTAGGAAGACGCCCACCAAATTTGCGTGCAAAACTACTAATTGCATTGAAAAATCTAGCAATAATATTCCATACAGTGATTGGAATAGGCAATATCGCATTAATTGCAGGAATAAGTGCTTCAATAAATGATTTACCAAGAGTCCATACTTTAATAAGTACCATAATCAAAACAGCAAATGCAAGACCAATCATAAATAATGGAATAAATATCAATAAAAAAATAAAGAAAAAAAACAAAAATTTTATAATACTTAATAGAATTTTTATTAATGTTAATGGTAGCCAAACACAAATACCTAAGAGAAACCACCCAGTAAAAAATAGACCACTGTGTTCATGATTCGTATCAAAATATTTAAATACCATTTCACTCACATATTGTGTTACTGTTTTATTAACACTGCTGTTAATATTATTAACTTTAATATCGATTTTATTTAATAATCCTTCTAATTGTTCCATTTGAACTGCTGAAACTTGTGGTGTCGTAGTTTGTAGTGGATTAGGAATAGTAGTCATACATATAATAAGCATTTAAAAATATTGTTTAAAATGAATTATAAACAATACAAAAGCGCTCCGTGCAGGGATCGAACCTGCGGCCTCATGATTAACAGTCATGCGCTCTAACCAACTGAGCTAACGAAGCAAAATACCCTAGATGGGACTCGAACCCACAATCTCTAGATTAGAAGTCTAACGCGTTATCCATTACGCTACAAGGGCATATAAGTGGGATTTCCACTTACAATATATATAAATATAATTTCTTTATATTATTTACGAATTATTTCTTTAAATTGATGAAATGACATTTTATGCCTAGATTTATATAATTCCATAAAAGATGAATATTTTTCTAAATCATTTGTTTCTTCTTTTCTCTCTTTAATTGTTTTTTTATCAAAAGATTTGATGGAAGGATTCTTGATTTTCATTATATTTATTTTAGAACATATTTTTGTATTATTATTATAAATGATAGAACAATATGGCGAAATTAAATATTTTGATGGTTCTAAACTTTATAAAAGAGAGATGACAGATGAAGAATTAAAATGTATGATGGGACATATTAAATTAAACCATGGAATGTCACTCCCAGACCAGTTGCTAAGCGATTTTATGATGGATGGACCATCTAAACCTACTATGAAAAATTGCATACATTTTAATAAAAATGATTTTAAAAATATTGTAAATCCATTAAAACCAAAAAATATTAAAAAACCATATCCTAAAATAAAAACTCACAAGAAAAAATCAAAACCAATTTATAAATCAACTTCTAAGAAAACATCTAAGGTTAGAAAGAATAAAAATAAAATTTAGTAAACTAATTAAACAAATTGTGTATAGTATACTAGAAATATTAAATCATGTTTGAGAATATTTTAGCAACGTTTTTAATGATGTTTAGTATTTTTACTGGGTTTTTGATGGTTGGTTATATTCGTCCAAAAGATTTTAATGAAGAACAAGCAATTAAGTTTGATGAATATACTGACCAATTTCTTTATGAATATACATTATTAGAAGAACTAGACAACGAGCCTGATTCTAATTTAAATGAAAAACAATTAGATGAATTGAAAGATAAAGTGTTAAAAATGACAATTTTATATATCAATCAACCTATTATCATGTATTATGATAATTCAAATAAATCATTCTCTTATTATTCTAATACAGATATTCATTATAAATATTTAGATGTTGCGTGTAGAAGATATGTTTTAGAAAATAATTGTAAACAAATTTATAATGCAATTAAAGAGTCAGAGATTATTAATAATCCACAATCAGAAGCATCTATGAAACTAAATGATTTATTTGTTCAACAACAAAAACAAAGTATGAAAAAAATGGTTGAGAAAAAAATGAATAAATTCATTCGTATTGGTTCTATTTATGAGTATGAATATGAGAAAGTAAAACCACAAGTAGACCCACCAAAAAATGTTTCCATTTTAGATTTTTTAAAATTTTATAAGAAAGATTAATTATTTTTTATATGTTTTTTTAAAATCCAAAAATCCTATACTCTTTTCAATGCAATAAGATGACTCCAATTTTCTTTTTGCAATTTCATTTGCCTTTATTTGAAACGGAGTTAACTGTTTTAAATAAATATCGATTAACTTCTTTTCTTCTAATTTAATTTCTTCTTGATCTACGTTATCCATTTTCTTGATGTATAATTCATTTATAATTTTATTTCAATTTTATTATTTTATTATTTTATTATGAAATTTTTTAATTACATTATTCTAATGCTTATTATTATTTTGGTCTCTCTGTTTTATCCCAAAAGAGAAAATTATCAAAATACCAGTTTAAGTGATTGGCAAAAAGTACAAACAGATTTTAATACATTGTTTCAAAATGGATATAATGATTTAAATAAATATCATATTTTTACAAGTTATCAAATTTCTAATATAACACAAAATAGGATTTAATTTGCATACGACTATAAATAAAAGGTTTGAAAACCTTGATTTTCTGAGTAGGTTCCTTAAATTAAAAATAACAAATAATATTAAAATGGATATGAAAAAATTATATAATGTGGTTAAAAGTAAAAATATATTAGAAAGATATAATTTAGACCACACCTTTTTTACAAATCCAGTTAAAGCATTAGATGAAGAAACATGCTTGCATGAAATCATAAACATACTTGTAAAATATCGTTTACATTTCGATGAAGATTATTCTGATTTTGGAGAAATGATAGATTCTAAATCAGGCGAATCTATTCGTTATCCAAAAGTAGAAATTGAATCCTTACGTGTTAGACCACCATTTGTGAAAGATTATTCAAATCCTTTAATTAATCTTCTCTGTTTTATGAAAGCATATGCAAGTCATACATACTCTTATAAGGGTTCATTCAAACATTATTTTATAGATGTGTTTAATGTATTCTATAATAAGGGAACCGATGGTTCCCCTATGACCCCTCCTTAAAAGGGAAGGTCTTAGGAAACTGTATGTTTCTTAAAGGGAAAGTGGTAGGAAACCATAGGTTTCTGATAAGAATGAGTCATAGGGGAACCTTGGTTCCCTTAAAGTCGCGTGCGGGGGCGTTACCCCGCAGTAAGGAATTCTTCCAAAGTGATTACTCCTTCATCGATCAATGCTTGAACTACAATTGCCATTTTATCTGTTTCAAAAATACCTGTATTCGGTGGTCCATAATCCATAATATATTTTTTATACCAAGGTTTTAGAACAATGTTGGTATTAAATGTTTGAGAAGAAGAAAAGGCAATTTGAGAGATTTCTCTATGCGAATTTAAATAATTTATAATTGAATTATCATCCTTTAATATCTCTTTATAAGAAGCAACTTCATTTGTTAATTGGTCAACTTTATCAAATTGTAATAATGCCTGTATAATACCATTTAATACATAAGTAGTATTATTTCTATATTTCTCAAAAGTATATTTATCATAAATAAAATTTGTTAGATTATCTACATTATCATTATAATATACTGTTGAATTACTTAATAAAATTGTCAATGTATTTATCATTGTTTGAGTCATGCTATTTTTTAAATTAGTATAATCACCTAATGTAAAATACCTTAAATAAGAATCCAGAACTAAGATTACATTTTGATATAAAATTTGATAACGATATATGTCTTTCATAATATCTAAACTAGGTCCACCTGTTCCACCAGTTCCTCCACCAATACTACCACCAGTTGTTATAAATTGTGTGCGACCATGTAATGACCTTACGTAAGCACTTGCAGTAGTTCCTATAATTGTTGCCATATACTATTATGTCATTTTTAAGAATACTTTATAAGAACGAGTATGTAATGGATTTACACCTAAATAATTACCAGGATTTCCTGCTGGGACACCATCGCCATTCTTAGGAATATATGCAATTCTAACTGCTAATACATCTCCTGGCATAAAATTAATATAATAAGTCGTCTCATTGTCTCCAATTAAACCTTCATTTATTAAATTATCATAACTCTGTTGTTTTAAATCTTTCAAAAAATCTTGTCCTCTTGTTGTTGTTACACTTGAAAGTAATCCATCTAATAATTGTTTACAAGATGTTGTATATAAATTATTACTATTGTCTGGATATGTTAACATACCATCTACATAAGAATAAGTCGCATAATTTGTTCTTATTTTTTGATTTAAATTTTGATTTAAACTTGCATCTAAATTTACAATTCCATCTACTATCTCTGTTTGATTTGAAAAAATATCTGCTAATGCCAAACCTCCTGTAATTTCTTTGGCAATATTTCTAATATAATCTGCCGCAATAGAAGTATTTGATAAATATTGTGTCGCTTGATTTGCCCATCCAGAAATAACCGTTGCTCTTGAAAACGAAACATCAAAGCATGATACATTTCCCACACCATAAGTGATATCTTGATTTGGATAATCGTCAAATGTAATATCATTCGATTTAAATTTAAATAATTTACTAAAATTATTAGCACTTACATCTATAATTGCAGTAGCACTTACATCAATAAATCCTAAATTAGTCTCTTCAAATGTTTGAAATATAGGTACAACTCTAATATTAGTAGATATGTTCATTGGTAGAAATTCAAATACAAAATTAATACTTGGGTCATTTAATTTATAAAAATTAGTACTCCGTTGAAACTGTAAATTATTATCATTTATATTATAATTCAAATAAGTAGCCATATAATAATAATTAATATTTAAAACCTAGGACATTAAATAAAATAATAAAACATTAAATAATAAAATAGAATAGAATACAAAAATAATACATATTTCGGCATTTTTTATATAATAATAATATTATTATTTTATAATATGAGTCATTCTGATTTAACTGGTTTATTAAGTAGTGCGGTAATGAATGCGACTCAACCTAAAATAATACAACCAGTTAGTTCACAATCACCAAGCCAAACTTCATCTACTTCACAACCTACATCAAGTCAAACTCAGATACAACCTGATAATACTACTAGATTATTAAGTGGAGCTATATTACAAGAAGCAAGCAAACTAAATAGTTTTCAATCACCAAGTCAAACTTTATCTATTTCACAGAGAACACCACAACCTACATTAAGTCAAATACAGACACCATCTCAAATTAGTAGTTCTTCTCAACAATCTGATAATATGACTACATTATTAAGTGGAGCTATATTAAATGAAGCAAGCAAATTAAACACAGTTCAATCACAAAATCCAGTTAGTTCTAAACAAACAAAACAAACAAAACAAACAAAAAGCCAACCATCTACACAATCTTCTGAAAAAAATATTAATATGACTAATTCTATATTAGAAGAAGCAAGTAAATTAAACACAGTTCAATCACAACAATCCATTATTACTAGACAGAGTAATCAACCTCAACCATCTATCCGACCATCTAGCCAATCCACTACATCTAGCCAACAAGTAACACATGAAACTAGTGAACCATCTAGTGAACCATCTAGTGAACCATCTAGTGAACCATCTATTCAACCATCTATCCGACCATCTATCCGACCATCTATCCGACCATTTAGCCAACCATCTATTCAACCATCTATTCAACCATCTAGCCAACCATCTATACATGAAAATATCCGACTATCTAGCCAACCATCTAATGAAGGTAAAGAATTTGATATTAGCCAAGATTTTTCAAAATTTATTAAAAATATGAGTAATATGCAAGATTATTTTTCTGAAAAATTTTTGAGAGAGTTAAAACAATTATATATTGCATTTAAAGATAAACAAAAGAGAGTTGAAATATTAGAAGGTGTAGAAACAAAAGATTTTGAATATAATTCTACCCCAGAATTTAATAAGTATCTAAAAAAATTTAGTACAGACAAACAAGAAACATTAAAAAAAATTTTTGTTAAATTCAATCAAATGTTGGATAAAAATACAATTATTAATAATGATAACCAACAAAATAATAATTTTCATGATGCACAAGGAGTAGTATCACAAGAAGAAACAACAATATCAGCATCAGAAGATCCATCAACATCATCAAGTGAAACATTAGGATCAGCAGTAGTGGCGCCACCTGCAACAAAAGCATCAGAACAAGGGGCAGCAATTCAAGAATCACAAGAAGTAGCCTCACTAAATAGAGCAGAATCAAGAGAAGATAATCAAGAACTAGGAACAGTATTAGAACCAGCATCAGCAGTAGGGTCAGTAAATCCAGCAGAATCATCATTGAACCAAGATTTTTTAAACAAAATAGAAACACTAAGTAAATCTTCTGACGAAAATAAAAAAAAAAAAGTAAAACAATTAATAAAAGAATATGAAAATACACCAGAATTTAAATCTAATCAAGATATTCAACAAAGTATGATAGAACTAATTATAAAAACAGTTAATGAGGTTGATGAGGATGATGAGGATGATTTTTATACTATTATTTTACTACTTAAATTTTATTCATTATTTGATGTAGATATGTTAAATAAGGTATTAGAAAGTAGGTATAATAATAACGATGAAATATATAATAATGAAACACGTATAAAATTATTGAAACAACAAATAACCAAATTAGAAAACGTTCCTGTTATCCCTATTAATAATAATAATAATCTAAATGAAATTGAAACTGAAATTAAAACTGAAATTAAAAAAGCAAAAACAATATTAAAATCACTAGGAGAACAAGAAGGAACATTACCAACGAAAGTAACAACAAGAGAAGTATCAGATGTTCAAGAACACATTTTCCATGATCCATTCAATGATTCATCAGAACAAGGAGTAATAGTAGAACCACATACAGAAGATAACGAAACAGCAGCACCACAATTACGACCAATTCAAGAAAGACAACATATAACATTACCAAATACAGCACCACCAGCATTATCACCACCAGCAGTAGAAGCACAAGGAATAACAGAAGTAGATGAAACAGAACCATCATCATTAGCACCACCAGCATTATCACCAGCAGCACAAGAATTAACACCAGCACCAGTAACACTAACCTCACAAGTAGAATCATCCGCAGCAGGACAAGAATTAACACCAGCAGCAGTAGAAGAACAAATGCTAGCAGCAGAAACAGCAAGAGGAGATGAATCATTGTCAGAAACAACAGAAACACCAGTAACATCAATAGAAGCAACAAATAGTACAATATCAAACCCACAATTAACAGAAACAGAACAAAGAAGACCAGAAGTAGTACCAGTCACACAACCACCTGAACCACATCATGCACCAGAAGATGAAGCAAGAGGTCAAATACAACTATCACCATCAATAGAAGGACTACCAAGAGGAGCGCTACTAAGAGAACCAACACCAAGAGGAGCACCGCCAAGAGGACCACCACCAAGAGGAACTCTACTAAGAGGACTACAACCAAGAGGAGCACCACCAATAGGAGCGCCACCAAGAGGAGCGCCACCAAGAGGAGCGCTACTAAGAGGACTACATCCAAGAGGACCACCAAGAGGACCACCAAGAGGACCACCAAGAGGACCACCACCACAAGGAGTACCAAGCGGAGAAATAGGTTTATCACGAACAGGAGTAGAACTATCAAGAGATTTGCCACCACAAGAAGGACCTACAATACAACAACTACCAAGACAATCACAAGAATCAGAGTCCGAAGTAAGACGAACTATGGAGCCAAGTCAAATTCCGGGTTTAAATTTTACAAGATTAAAAGGTACATCAACAGTATCTTTGATAAATGCACAATCAACATCATCAACACCATCAACACCATCAACACCATCAACACCATCAACACCATCAACACCATCAACATCAGTAACACCATCAACATCATCAACGCCATCAACACCATCAACGCCATTAACACCATCAACACCATCAACATCATCAACAATATCTTCGCTAACTGACTCAAATCCATCAACACCATTTAGTTTGACAAATAGAACACAATCAGGAAGGTCAGATGTCTCACAACAATCAGACAGGTCAGATGAATCACAACAATCAGGAAGTTCTGAATATAGTTTTAAAAGTGTAGCAGAATACCTTACAAATACATCGGTTCAAAGGTCACAAAAAGAGTCTAAACAAAATATTCCATCGTATCAACGTCCAAAATCGGCTTCTTCAACGAATTCTCAGAATTCTAAAACATCCCAGAAATCACAATCATCATTATTATTAGAAGAAACAAACAATATATTTAAAAAACAAATTGATATAGACTATAAGTATTTACAAAGAATTAGAGATCAACATGCAGGAACTAGTAATAAGGGTTTATATACTTCGTTAAATGATACACATAGTAAAAATAATGATGGTGTTGAACTTAGAAGATATTTAATACATATGAAAACCGTATTTCATTATGGACATTTTAATAAAATTGATAATTACACAAAGTTTTTAAAATTGTTAGTTAAAGATATAAATGATATGTTAGTCAAAGACAATTTTATTAATGATACAAATATTGAATATTTTATAGATTTTTGTTTATTTTTAGCATTATTAGTTTTAGAAAAATCATGGTACACTCCAAGTCAAACATATATATATAGAAAACCAAATCAACTACTTAATATTGATAGAAATCAAAAATATATTAATATGAGATATATTTTATCTAAAAAAACTACTACTACTCATTCTATATATGAATTAAATTATACGTTTTTAGTATTTTTGTTTCAAACATTTTGTAATGATTATATTGTTTCTAATGATTCATTTCCAATAGATAATAATAATAATGAGAAAGCACTATTTAAATTACTTCATGATAATTCTAACAAAGTAGAAGATATGGATAAAACAACAATTAATTTGAATGGTAAAACTGAAAAAGAATTATTAGATAAACCATTATATCATGCTACTATAAATATTTTAAAAAATCCAAGAGAATCAATATCATTAAATGATGATTTATCAAGTGTATTTAGTGGAGGTTCTACTACACGTAAAAATACAAAAAAATCAATCCATAAAACAAAAAAAAGAGTATAATATAAATGGCAGTACAATTTAATGGTTCTTCTTTATTATTTCAGTTTGTTGATTTAGATTTAGACACAATATATTCATCTGACCCTAGTTTCCAAGAGGCATTGAATGCACCGGTATTTGACCCAACTGATGCGATTGCAAATTTATATGTTCCAAGAGATTGGTTCTCTACCATGTTTTGGGTTAAATTCCCCTTTGAAGATTTGAGTGATACAAATCCCATGTATTATGCAGTAGACCCATCTGGTTGGAGAATCACCGAATTTAGCGATAGTATTGTTACAGTAGAAACCGCAGTAAATCCTCGTGTAGCCAACCAAACCATTTCCCAAGATTTTGTTCGTTCTATTTTAAGAGATATTACAGGAAGTATTGGATTAAACAGTATGTTTAGTAATAAAGCTGAAATGATTCAAGCAGTCAAAAATGCCGACCAGGTATTTAATAATCACATTATAGGATTAATTCAAAATTGTGGTTCTCTTGATAATCCAAAAGACAATACAACTATTATTAATAATCCAACTCGTGTGTTATTAAACAGTATTATTAACAAACAAACAACTAATCCAGTACGAAGAGTACAATTATTAAATCAAATTAGAACACAATTATCTAATTTAATTTCAGGTTATCAAGATTTAACCTATTATGTTTATGGTACGACTGATTCAAGAGGAACCGGGTTTTATTATCCATTATATCTCTCTTATCGTCCAAATACAAAACAAATTGTATTTACTGATATTTATATAGACCAAGTTTTCTATATTCCATTAGATGGTCATTTTGCGGACCCATTAATTGACGATATTACTGGAAAAGTAGATTATGCTATGTATGATAATAATTTCATTACAATTCCATTTGAGTATGGTGATACGATTTGTATAAGAATAACCTATAAGCCACATCAAACAGATTTATATTCAAGAACATTGAATAATCGTTCTTATATTATTAATTTAAATTTAAACAGAGATAGTGTTATGTTTATACCACCAAATGGTATAGATCCATCTATGGGTAATATATATACAGGTGAAATTAAAGTATTTGAACCAGGTGATTATTTTTTTCCGACATTAGCAGATACATCTTTAAATTTTCATAGTATTGGTAATGTTACATTAACGGTAAATAATGAAATATTTAATATTAATACGCCAGATTGGAGTGAATATAATTTAGTTTTGGATTTGAATACAATATTAAACATAGATACAGATTATGGATTTGTAAAAACAAAGGGACAAAAAAGATTAGATTTAATTAAAATAAATGGAGTGATTAGTCAATTGGTTTTGCGATTTAAAGATGGCCATAGTGTTCATATGATTTAATCAGAATGCGGGGTAACGCCCCCGCACGCGACTCAAAAAATACTAATTAAAGGGATTGCGGGGTAACGCCCCCGCATGCGACTCAAAAAAATACTAATTAAAGGGAAGGTTCGGAAACCGCAGGTTTCTGATGGGAAGGTTCGGAAACCGCAGGTTTCTGATGGGAAGGTTCGGAAACCGTAGGTTTCTGATGGGAAGGTTCGGAAACCGTAGGTTTCTGAATATAGATTTCATTATGTGCAAATACACTAATCATTTGATAATTATGATTTAATAATATTTTTCTACATTCATCCTCTTTTTCCTTTGCCTCTCCTAACATTTCAATAAGTATAATATTAATAGGTATAGAGAAATCCCATGATTTTAATACCTCTAATTCGTGACCTTCTACATCTAATGATAATAAATCTATATGAGTTAAATTTGTGCTTTTTATAATTTCTGTTAAAGAAACGGGAGTGATTTTTATTTTATTTTGGTCTAAGCATTTATATTGTTCATTTTCAAAGTAAGTATCAAAATGCATATTTGTTAATGTATTTTCTACACCAGAAACTGCTGCGTGATGGTCTAAAAAATAACGAAATTCTAATGGCTCTTTATCACAACTTACCAAATTATTAAAAAGATAATTGTTTGGTCTATTTTCTATTAGTAATTTAAATTTCTCTGGATGAGGCTCAATTAAAATTCCACTCCAACCAAGTGTGTCTTCAAAGAATTTTGTATTAGAATATAATACACCATCTAATGCACCTAATTCTATGTAAGTACCATTTCTATAATTTTTAAATATATACTCATTTAAAAATATATCTTCTCCACATTGTGAATAAACATATGCCATTTTTATATTAATAATTTAATTATTTATATGAATTGTTTTATATTAATTATTTTGTATAAAATATTATAAAAAGAAAATTTATAAATATGGATTTATCATTAAACCAAATTCCCGAATCCACCGGGGAAAATTCTTCGCCAACTGCATCCAGTACTACATTGGATTCAGTTTTAACAAACACAAGCTCAAACATAAGTACAATGAATATTAGCACTAGCAACATAAGTATACCAACTGACCTCAGTGAATTTACAATTATCGAAACAGGAATAACTATTCAAGGAAATTCAAGTGGTATTTCTCTGACAACTTATACACCAGTTGTTCCAGAGATTACCGAAAGATTAACTATCTCTGTTCAAGAGATTGAAGATTGTAGTCAAAATAGTTTATTGGACCAAATTAAATATTATGCTGGACAAATACAATGCTCAGAGTTTCATGGAAAAGGAACAGTAGAAGATTATTCAGTATTATTTGATGCTGCTTCTAGAATTGTAAATGAAACTAGACAAGTACAATTAGACATAGATGTAGAGGGTTTTAATGAGTTCTCTCGTGCAGCCGATGAGTTAGGACAGTTATTTGAAAATTTTACAATTCGTCTACAAAATGTGAACATAATAGACGACAGTGCATTTTTACAGTCTATATTAACTGCACTAATTAAAATTGACCAATTATCTAATAAATTTGGAAAATTTAAGGAAACTATTTTAGCAACAAGTACCATACAACTTCCATGTTCTGTTGGAGAAACCAAGGCTGCCATTGAAGATGTTACAGGAGAGATAAACTGTGCAATGAGATATATTAATCATTTTGTTTCTCCAACTGGACCATTAGTCAATTCGGAACTTAGTGTTGTTGATAAAAATGCAATTACCCGTGCAGCAGCTACTTTGGATGCATGGGGTGATATATGTGAACAAGGTGTATCCATTACAATGGGACATAATGCAGATGTAATGTATATAAAACAAGCGAATGATGTATTTAGACAACAAGCAACTGTTTTGCGTTCATCAACTCTTAATTTAAGAAATCGTTATTCCAGTTATTTTCCATAAAACAAAATAAAATATAAATAATATGGAATATGCAATTCGCAGAAAATGGCGTCCAATTAATATAAAAAAATTTATACCTGTTATATTAATGGACGCAGAAATCATTGATAATTCATCTATTATAAATGATTCAATTAGTGAACCTGTCGTTAATTCAGAAAATGTTGTTGTTGAACATGTTCCTGAGCCAGTTGTAGAGGAAGTTTCTCAGCCAGTAGTAGAAGAAGTTTCTCAGCCAGTAGTTGAGGCTGTTCCTGAGCCAGTAGTTGAGGTTGTTCCTGAGCCAGTAGTTGAGGTTGTTCCTGAGCTAGTAGTTGAGCAAGTAGTAGAAGAAGTTGCTCAGCCAGTAGTAGAGGTTGTTCCTGAACCAGTAGTAGAGGAAGTTTCTCAGCCAGTAGTAGAAGAAGTTTCTCAGCCAGTAGTTGAGCCAGTTGTAGAGGAAGTTGCTCAGCCAGTAGTTGAGCCAGTTGTAGAGGAAGTTGCTCAGCCAGTAGTTGAGCC
>VFQS010000302.1_pt1 | contig 60449 bp, 58 predicted proteins | sample 3512361 | NCBI WGS metagenome assembly VFQS01 (sample SAMN10412375, study PRJNA504923) | tailings metagenome | isolation source: Relicate 1 Philex TSF3 active mining | place: Philippines | reverse complement strand
CCAGTCTCAACAACCTCGCAGGGCTGTACCAATCGCAAGGGAGATATGAAGAAGCGGAACCGCTGTATCAAGAAGCGATGCAGTTGATGCGAGAACTGTTAGGCGATCGCCATCCCTCTGTCGCCTCCAGTCTCAACAACCTCGCAGGGCTGTACCAATCGCAAGGGAGATATGAAGAAGCAGAACCACTGTATCAACAAGCATTAGCAATTTTGATGTCAACCGTTGGCGAAAATCATCCATATACTCAAAGTGTAATGAGCGCATTGATGATGCTGAAACTGCAAGCAATTACGGGTTTAGATGCTGCCGCCTTAGTAGAGATGATTCAAAATAATCCTGATGCGTTAATGCGATTGTTCCAGCAATGAACCAGATCTCTAAAAAGGAAAAAGTTAAAAGGAAAATGGCAAAAGATTTATTTCATGATGCAGTCAGAAATGCCCTAATCAAAGATGGTTGGCAGATTACAGAAGATCCATTATTTTTGAAAATAGGAGGAGTTGAACTTTATATCGATCTTGGAGCCGAAAAATTAATTGCTGCCGAACGAAACAACGAAAAAATTGCAGTAGAGATTAAAAGTTTTATCAATCCCTCATCACTTACAGACTTTCATCTGGCGATGGGACAATTTTTAAACTATCGAGTAGCATTAAAAGTAGGAGATCCAGAACGAAAACTATTTCTAGCCGTGCCAGATACCGCCTATCAAACATTTTTTCAAAAAGAATTTGCGCGTATGGTCATCGCTGAATATCAACCTGAAATTCTAGTTTACGATATTGAAAATGAGGTGATTGTCACATGGAAAATCTAGAAAAAACTGACAAATATCGCGCCATTATCAAACAAATCCTTAGCCAATATGCATCCTACAAACCCTCCTATGGCGATATTGAAATCCAAACTCTATTTGATACAGAACAGGATCATTACCAAGTTTTAGGCGTTGGTTGGAACAAAAAAGAAAGGATCTATGGTTGTTCCATGCACTTAGATATTAAAAACGGCAAAATTTGGATTCAAATCAATAATACCGAACTCGATATCGGTCAAGCCCTAGTCGAAAAAGGCGTACCAAAGGAAGATATCGTCATCGGTTTTCAGCCCATTTATATCCGTCAAGTTTCAGGCTATGCGATCGCCTAATCACCACTGCATTAGAGATAAATAACCTTGATGATATAATGCAGCTACTCAAAGAAAGCATCTTAGACAAATAAAATATATGTATCAAGTTACAGTTGATTATGCCAAAAAGAACCTTGATGAACTATGTGATCGGGCTACAAAAGAATCTGAAGGTGTAGGAATAGTTAGTGAAAATCGCAGCTACATTTTGATTGCCCAAGAGGAATGGGAATCTCTAATGGAAACCGCGATGATTATCCAAACTCCTAATATTCTGCAACAAATCGAAATAGCAAGGCAAGAATATTTGACAGGAGAAACGGTGAGCATGGAGCAGATATTTGGATGAAAACCTACAGAATAGTTTTCTCTAAACAAGCCCAAAAAGACATAGACGAACTCACACCTAAACAAAAAAATAAGTTAAGAGAGATATTAGAAAATATCATCTTACCTAATCCCTATGTCGGTAAAGCTTTAAAAGGTGAATTAAAAGGCTTATATTCCTATCGTTTAAATCTTAAAGATCGGCTTGTGTATGAAATCTACAATGAAGATTTAGTCATTCTAGTAATTCGTGCAAGAACGCATTATGGAGAATAGAAATAGAAAGGACAATCATGCTGCACTCAAAATAGGAAGACTCTCAAGAAAATGAGTTGTCACAACTTGAATCGCCTCAGCGATCGCCTCACGCGAAACCCTTCCCCGAAAATCAAGCACAATACTTTCGACATTTTCTCCCTTAGCTAATCGCTCCATCACACCCGCAATCTCAATCCGAGTGTACTTAAAAGTTGGGCGATCGCCACAAACCCCCATAGCCCGAACGACATACTGCCCTAGGGGATAGTAGCTATAAGATTCTCCATTAATTATTTCAGTGACAAGCGATCGCATATAAACTTTTTCATCCAAAGATTTTAAAACAGGCATCTGTCAAACCAATCATAAACTGGCTTCTTGTCAATACCAAAGCCGTATTTTTGTAATTATATCACGGCAAAATTGTGCCCAATTCAAGTAGATTTTACGCACATCCGTAATTTTTAAAACAGTTTAGCAATCGCGAATGTATTTTGGTTTTGATTTAGGCGATCGCCTTTACCGCTAATTTATGGAGATTAATCCGTAGAAACGAGTAATCGCTTATTCTTGAGAAAGATTGTAGTTGTGAAAAGCAGTTAACGGCGATCGCTAATGTCAGATTTAATTACTCAACTATGTCAGCTAACGGCGGAGACACTGAAAGCTAATCCTCAAGGGGATTTGGCTGAGTTGGTGGAATTGGTAAAGAAAAGCATCGATGCTGATTCACAGTTAGGTGAGGCAATCCAAAGCGATCGCCAGTTAACGCAGATTAATCGAGATGGGAGCAACGGTTATCAAACTTGGGTTGCGGGTGGTGTTGCGAATATTGGCAATACTTACCTCAATGATGTGCAGCCAGAGATGTTGCAGGAAATCTTGCAACGGGTATTAGCTGATGTCCTGAAATCACAGCCACAGGTTAAGCAAACTGCATTAGAAAACGTGAGTGCTGGCGGCGATATCAATACGACAATCACGCAGGAAATACATCACGCACCGAATAAAATCGCGGAAAGCACGGGGGTAGTGGCACAACCTGACAGTACTGTGAATATTGGGACAATAAACGTCAACTATCCTCAGAATCGCGATCGCTCGGAAAGAGTCCTCCATCAAAATAGCTTTTATAACAATCTGGATGATCGAGAGTTTTATGGCGACAGCATTTTTGTGGGTCGTGAGACTGACCTAGATAGGTTGCATGAGTTGTTGCAAGCGCAGTCTCAGCAGGTGAAAGATTTACCGATGGTGTTAATTGTGGGCATGGTGGGGGTCGGGAAGAGCGAACTAGCGTGGCAATATGCCAAATTGCATCTGGATGATTTTACTGGCGGTGTGGGAATTGTTGAGGCGGCGCAGTTTGCGGAACAGATTAGGGACTTTATGCAGCCGAGGTTTTGTGAAGAGCGAGATTTACGGTATGAGCGCACCTTAAAGGCGCAAGTGGCGGAAGGTTGGCAAGCATGGCAAGAATTTTGTGGTGCGGAGCGATGGGCGCTGATCGTTATTGATGATGTGACAGACTATCAGAGTCAGGTTGCGCCTTATTTACCTAAGATTTCGGGAGATCGCTGTCCGTTTCGTTTTGTGCTGACTTCGCGATCGCAGTTGCGCGGTAATTTGGTTGTCCATGAAATTAAAGAGTTGACGACTGAGGCGGCGGTGCAGGTCTTGAGGCAATGGGCTGACCCAGATGAAGATGAAGATGAGGATAACGATCAAGACTTGCAACCAGTGATTGACAATCCTGAGCTTGCGGCGAGTCTGTGCGATCGCTTGGGATGTTTGCCATCAGCGTTGACTTTGGTGGGGAGTTGGTTGAGTATGCCCGATCGCACTTTACCGATGGCGATCGCCGCTTTGGAAAAGCATGGGTTAGCCAGTGATTCACTGAACCCCGATCGCCTTGATACTCGTCAGAAAGCGAAGCTGAGCTTGCAAGCAGCTTTGGCGATGAGTTGGCAAAATTTGTCTCCCGATGCCCAGCAGCTTGGGCGAGTTTTGAGTTTGTTTGAGCCGATAAATTTGCCTTGGGAGTTGGTGGAGAGGGTGGTGACAGCCTATCCGCAACCGTCCATAACGCCGCCCGTTCGCAAAAGTTGGTGGCAAAGGTTTTGGGATTCATTGGGGCAGTTGGTGGGGTTGCTATTTCCCTTTTGGCAAAAAACGGCAATCGCTTCGACTGTTGCCTTTGCGCCAATTCGCAATTTAGGCGATGGGAGAATTGCGCTGCGAGTGTCTAGTTTTTTACAAGTTGTCGAACGGGGGAGGAGCTATCGCTTGCATCGGTTGGTGCATGAGTTTTTGAGTGAGCAATGGCAAAATGCCGATCGCGAAGGTTGGGTAAATGCGTGGGTGCGTGGATTAAGCGATCGCGCCCAAGAGATTCCCGCTTCTGCGGATTGGGAGCAAGTGACGATTTGGCAACCCTTACGTCCTCATTTGGAATCAGCGAAGAAAATTGCCGAACATTTGCGCCATACAGCTAAGAGTCCTGCGGCGATCGCTATCTATAAGAGCCAAGCCAACAATCTCCTTGCTGGCTGTTTTCGATTAAATCAAGCACCAATTTTTGAGGCAACCTATCGCCAAGCGATCGGCAAGCATGACAGTGCAAAGGCGGCTCTGGCTAAGGGGCAAAAGGCACTTGCTCAAAATTATTTTGATGAGGCGATAAAAGGTTATCAAAGAGCGATCGATCAAGCGTGGATAGCGTTTCCTAAAAACAGCCTGATCTTAGCGGGTTATTTCTATCGGATATCCGAATTATTTAATGAATTAGGCAACTATAGAGTGGGTATTCCTCCCGCCGAAGAAGCTGTCAAAATTGCTAAAACTAAAGAAAATTCTCTCAAACTATCCCTCTACCTCAACAACCTCGCATTGCTGTACGAGTCGCAAGGGAGATATGAAGAAGCAGAACCACTGTATAAACAAGCTCTATCCCTTAGGCAAGAACTATTAGGAGAGCGCCATCCCGATGTCGCGAGCAGTCTCAACAACCTCGCGGCGCTGTACTATTGGCAAGGGAGATGTGAAGAAGCAGAACCACTGTATAAACAAGCCCTATCCCTTAGGCAAGAACTATTAGGAGAGCGCCATCCCGATGTTGCGAGTAGTCTCAACAACCTTGCATTGCTGTACGATTGGCAAGGAAGATATGGGGAAGCAGAACCACTGTATAAACAAGCCCTATCCCTTAGGCAAGAACTATTAGGAGAGCGCCATCCCGATGTTGCGAGTAGTCTCAACAACCTTGCATTGCTGTACGATTGGCAAGGAAGATATGGGGAAGCAGAACCACTGTATAAACAAGCCCTATCCCTTAGGCAAGAACTATTAGGAGAACGCCATCCCAATGTCGCGAGCAGTATCAACAATCTCGCAGTGCTGTATTGTTCTCAAGGAAGATATGAAGAAGCAGAACCACTGTATAAACAAGCCCTATCCCTTAGGCAAGAACTATTAGGAGAGTGCCATCCTGATGTTGCACAAAGTCTCAACAACCTTGCATTCCTGTACGATTCGCAAGGGAGATATGAAGAAGCAGAACCACTCTATGTGAAAGCCTTAGAGATTAGGGAAGTTTCTCTAGGCATGGAGCATCCAAGTACAAAAACTGTTCGCAATAATCTCCAGTCTCTACGCGATCGCCAAACTCCCCCATCAAATTAAAATCGCATCAAAATATTTTGACCTTAGAAATGCTGCTCATCATGAAAAGATCGGTGGGTGAGGCGTTCCCGTTCAGGAATAACAGAGCGGTCATCCCTCGCCGCGATGTTGCTAACTTCTGCCATGCGGTTAGAGACTTTTGTAGACAGGCGATTATCATCTCTAAACTTGCGAATCTTTGGAGGTTGTTTAGCTTAAGATCTTGCGGATAAAAAATGTCCCACCAAAGTTATCTAGCTTCGACTTCGCTCAGCTAACGTTGGCTGAGCGGAGTCGAAGCCACAGAGACTTTAATTAATAGCAAGTCCCTTAAGCTAGCGATCGTAAAACTTGCTCATTGTGCGCGAGTTTATCTTGTGGGGGAATTCGCCAATAAAAAAGCACCAGTCCCGAAGTGATGGGAATGGTGCTAAAGCTAGTTTAAGGAGATTTTGAAAAACTTGTTAGGTCGTGTTTAGAGTGTAGAGATTGCGTTTACTACAACTAAACCGCCAATCGTTACTGCGTAAAACTTGAAGATGAATCCGCCGAATTTGGTGACTGACATTTGCTTTGCTCCTTTAACCTGATGTAGTTAGTATCTCGGTTTTTTAAGGTTGTGGCAGTGATGTCGTTCGACTGAGCTTGTGATCTTGATCACGCTTAGGCGTACAGCAATTCTCTGATTTCCTGAGTAAATGGGTTCTATAAAATTGTGCAGATCAAGTGACCAACAACGCTTCGATAAAGCGATTCCAAGTCAAGCCTGCTCCTGTTGCCATATTTTGCAAAACAATAACTTCATCTTTAGATAAGAGTGATTCGCCTACACTAATCATTGCCGTATTCATCTCATCGGTACTGATGAGATTGTCTTCATTCGCATCTATTGGTAAAAAATAGGTCACAAATTCTGAATATTTAGACATCAAGCGACGATAGCGCAAGATTAATTCGCCAAATTCTGCAAATTCAATTATTCCATTGCCATCACTATCCATACTTTTGAATAAATACATTAATTCATTTTCAGAGAGAGGTCTTTTGGTATGTTGCAAATGACTAGCTAACTCTGCAAAGGAAATTTCTCCATTGCGATCGCTATCAATTGCATCAAAAATATAACGTAAATCACCTTTGATACCTGAATCTGCGGCATCAAATAGAAAGTTATGGTTTCTCCCTTGGATTGCACCCTGTAACTGTTTACGAAATCTGGAAATGATTTCTTTAGCAACTAAAAAGCGCTGTTGATGTTCTTCTGGACTGGTGACAGTATGCAATGCAACAGGTACTAAAGAAGGTAGCGATCGCTTCAGCACCATAAAGAAACCGACGGTAACGAGGCAAAAGGGAAAAGTCATCACGGGCAATCCCAAAGGTTTGAAAATTAAGCCCAAAAATAGACCTGCTAAGGCACAAAGGAATCCGCAAAATAAACCAATGAGAATACCACGCCGATTTGGGGCATAAAAAACACCCCCGATCGCCATTGCACCCAGCACAGCGTTATAGCCCCACAGTCCCGCATAGATTGAATTTAAGGGAATTTGAAAGATTAGCCCAACTAATATCCCTAAAGCAGAACCAATTAAGCCAACGATCGCCCCGATAGGAGTACAGATAAAAACAGCGACAAATATCAACAAAGCTGCGATTAACTGATCCGCTAAAAAAACCTGTCCGAACCCAATCGGTAAAGCCGTAATCAAAGAAGTAATATCTAGTCCAGTTGCAGATGGAGTACTTGCGGCTTTGCCCAGATCAAACCAAGGCTGAGGAATATTTTTAATTAAAATGAGGAAAAGTAAGGTGGCGATGTTGAAAGGTAAAGTTAATAAAGGCGATTTAACGATGGTTACAAACCAAAGCCCTGCAACTTTCATCATTAATGTAGTTAGAGCAGCGATACAAATAACAGCGATCGCCCAAAGCGGATTTCCGATTCCATTTCCTGCTGAACCGAACGTTCCCAATGCTGCCCCTACCAATAAGCCGTTATAGCCGAAAATGCCGTTACGGAGGCTATCTCGGTCTAGCTTTAGCAAAATCGCTGTAACAGTTGAGGCTACTACGCCTAATAGTCCCAACAAGGCAACCCAAGGCGACTGAATCAATAGAGCTATTAAAATCAGCAATCCACTCACAGGATTATTGACAAAGATTACCTGTCCAATTCCTCGCAAATTGTAGTTAATAAAATCTGCTAAAGGTTGATTGGCAAGACGTTGATTAATTTCTTGCATCGTTCCCAAACAACGGAAAAATCCTGTTTTTTGCTGTGAGGTCGATGCTTCTGAACTTAAGATCTGCGAGATTATTTCATGCAGAGGGAGTTTTTCATCCGCAGAATATGGTGATGATGACATGTTCGGTAAATCCTGAGCAAAATTAATTTATCGTTTTAATTTGTGTATAGCAGTCCTCAATAGGTTGTGAGAGTGCTCCCCTAATGGAGAGCACTCTCACAACCTTATTTAATCCTATGAATGAAATAGAACTGCTATAGGTTTAAAAAACTTACATATAGCAATGTAAGGTTTGATTAGGACATCAAACCCAAATAAGTGAAGGTGGCACTTCGTGCCACGGGTTCGTCCTCATGTTGCTCTCATTGTGCGGTTGTCACAGCCTCACGTCTTAACTTACCAGTGCCACCTTGAACACATTGCTCGATATTGATTTGATTGGATTTCTCCAATTGTCTTCATGAACTGGACATTTTAGTACCTAACGTCAGTTCGGGTTAAGCTGGCAAATTTTAAAAGACCAAAAGTAAAACCCTTGCTACGCAAGGGTTTTACTTTTGGTCTTTGAGAGAGGGTTTGCGTCGCAAACCCTCTCTCAAAGACCATTTCAAATTATCCCGAACTCACGTTACCTAATAACCCATTAGCTGACCAGTGCTTAAATGCTCCAAAATTTAGATACACATAGATTTTGCCCAGAGTAAATAATTTTGCTCAACGGCAATCGCTGGTATGGCAATAATTTCTGGTACTTCATAGGGATGTAGAGAACTCAATCTAGCTGCTAGCGATTCATAATTGCTTGCGATGGTTTTGATTAAAACTAGGTGTTCTGATTCTTGACAGGTTTTGCCATCCCAAATATAGGTCGATGTCATGCTAGGCATTACTTGAACGCAAGCAGCAAGTTTTTCCTCTACAAGTATTTTGGCTATGCTATTGATAAGATTTAGATCGGGAAAGGTTGTCATAATAACTATTAAATCTGGACTATGCATTGTTACCGACTCCTTACTTTACAAACAGTGATGCGATTGAGAACATTATCCCGTCTACATTGGCAATATACAGCGCTCACTAAAAGTTTTGAGCTATTCAATTAATTAAAAACAGTCAAAAGGACGATCGCCTATGAGAATCGCTCACCGTTACAAAATGCGATCGCAACAGGAGCGCTTAGCGTGACATAAACGCTTTAAATATTGTACGATAATCATAAAATAATTTATGTATAGTCATGGCTACCATCAGTCAGCTTAAAAAGCCTTGTTCTGATTCATTAGTTCGGTTGCCACTGTTTTCTAGCACGATTTCGGCGGGATTTCCCTCTCCTGCGGACGATCATCTCGAAGATTGCTTAGATCTTAATCGTTACCTGATAAATCAACCCGCCTCAACTTTTTTTATGAGGTTTGAGGGTGAACCAATGCTTGAAAGTGGTTTGCAGCATGGTGATCTTTTGATTGTTGATCGTTCTGTAGATCCAACTGACAGCAAAGTTGTAGTAGCCGCGATCAATGGTGAGTTAGTTGTGCGCCGCGTCAAGCAAAATCGACGACAGCTTCAGCTTCTGTCTGAAAATCCTAATTGCCAGATAATCTGCATCACCAAAGATACTGAGTTTCAAATATGGGGAGTAGTTACTCATGCCATCCGCACCCTGCATAGCACTCATCGATTGCAATAGCTTCTACGTTAGCTGTGAACGAGTATTTAATCCCAATCTTGCAGGCAAGCCTGTCGTTGTACTTAGCAACAATGACGGCTGTATCGTGGCGCGATCGCCTGAAGCAAAAGCACTAGGTATTCCAATGGGTGCGCCTTACCACAAATATAAAGCTGTACTTCAAAACGCTGGAGCGATCGCACTGTCATCTAACTACGAACTTTACGGAGATATGAGCCATCGTGTCTACGGTGTTCTTTTTGCATCTGTGCCAGAAGTCGAGATTTATTCGATTGATGAATGCTTCTTAGATTTATCGGGCTTCGCATATTTAGGAACCGATGGCTTGCTGGACTTTTGTATGCGCTTGCGAGAGAAGGTTCTCAAATATACTGGCATCCCTACAGGTATAGGCATAGCTAAAACCAAGGTTCTATCTAAATCTGCCAATCATGTAGCTAAACAATCTGTGAGCGGTGTAGCGGAATTAATAACCGATGAGCTGCGCGATCGCCTGTTAGCGAATCTCGCAGTTGAGGATATTTGGGGCATAAATCGACGCTTAGGGGTAAGACTGCGATCGCATGGCATCGCAACGGCAGCACAGTTAAGAGATGCCAATGAATCATTAATCAAGCAAATCATGGGCATTGTGGGCGTTCGGATCATGTATGAATTGCGAGGTTTGTCTTGTCTGCCACTAGAAGCGATCGCCCCACCACAGAAAAATATGGTCTGTTCGCGTTCGTTTGGTCAGCCGGTAACTACTCTCGAACAAATGCACGAAGCGATCGCCTATCATGCAGCAAGGGCATCTGCAAAGTTGAGACATCGAGGACTACAAGCCTCGGTTCTAGGGGTATTCCTGACGACTAACCGATTCAAGCCTAATGACCTGCAATATAGTAATTCGATCTCCGTATCTTTGCCGACGGCAACGAATAATTCTCAAGAATTGATTCGGTATGCAAAGCTCTGTATAACCAGTATTTTTCGAGAAGGATTCAGTTATAAAAAATGTGGAGTAAGTCTCAATGATTTAAGCTCGGTTGATGCAGTGCAGTTGGATTTGCTATCACCCGCAGTCGATCACCATGATGAAAAGCTAATGGCAGTAATTGACTTATTAAATAGGCGCTATGGCTCTGGAACGATTCGGTTTGCCAGTGAGGGGATGAGGCAAGAGTGGAAAATGAAAACTGATATGCGATCGCCTAGATATACGACCCGTTGGGATGAGTTGCTGGTGGTGAAAGCAAATTAGGCAGCTTGCAAAATCAGTTCGTTAGGAATTGCCACCCAAACCTGAAACTGGTTTGCTTCTGGTGCGATGACTATTGCCATGCCCAAATCCAAATCTCTTCTGCATCCTGCGATCGCTTCGGTGAGAGAGTTATAAGCGCGATCGGCAACAAAGGTTTTACCTAGAAAGACAATTGCTTGCTCAGTGCCAGCGATGCTTTTGATTACTATCGAGCGAACTTGGTTGAGTGAATTGAGGATCATTGTCTTTGCCCTGCGAACGTTTTCTCTATGGGATTAGTATCGCCTTCTATCAAGGTTGGGACTGCGATCGCGAATCCCTGCTCATGTGATGATGAGTGTGTGAATATGCGATCGCTATCACAAAGTTTTGGCAATAAAAAAGCACTCTAGCTGATTGCGTAGAGTGCTTTGAATTACTCTAGGGAGATATGAAAACTTCGTAAGCTTAGAGAATGGCTATTTTATCTGAACCATTACTCAAGCTAAAGAATATTTCTAAACTTTATCTAATTTTCTAGGCTAAACTATTTCCCATTACTGTCACTTCCTGAGACTGCTTCCACTTTTCGGAAACAATAAAGATTACTCAGGTCATTTTTATGTCTTCTCAATCTCTACAAAAATTTAAAGACCAAATCTCACAGTCAGCGAGCTTACAAGAAAAAATTGATTTGATTCAATCTCCTTTGGAATTAATTCTTCTTGCTAAAGCGATCGGGATTGAATTAACTAACGATGATTTAAAGGAGATCGCGCAGACTGCTTTTCACCAATGGGTGTCACAGTTATCTGGGGCGATACAGAATTTTTTTGAAACAGCCCAAAATAATCAAGAGTTAAATCAAAGACTCAGGCAATGTAAATCGTCAAGTGATGTAGTTGCTCTTGCTAAAGAATACCAGTTTGAATTTTCTGAAGTAGATCTCCAACAGGCGGCTACTTTATCTCAAAAATTAGAAGGATTTAGTTTTGAAAAGTTATGGTTCAAGCAATTGGGATTGATTTAGATAGGACTAAATATGACCTCATAAACGTTACTTTTTTGTCACACTCAATATAAAAGACATCTGATACAGTGAACTCATCACTTGATAAATTTCGCTCTTCATGAAGTTACAGGTAAATAATTATGCAAACTTGATTAGGGAACTGCAAGACAGACTCAACCTAAATCAAATGCAGCTTGCCAAGCGCGTAGGCACAACTAATTTATCCCTCAGTCGATGGACAAATGGACATCACATACCCTCACCGATGGCGATCGCCTTTCTTAAAAAAGCAGTCGATGATTTAGGCGATCGGGGGAAGGATTTGTATAAGTATTTCTAGACCTCAAGCTCTCTAGTAGCGCTTATTTTTGAGGCGATTGGTTATCAGGTGATATTGGTTCTAGTGGAAAATTTATGTTCTAGTGGGAAATATTAATTATGGCAAATGATAAAAAATTAGAATTCGATACTGAACCTATAGTTGCAGAAGGATCGGTAGGTGACAAAAAATCAAAAAACGATGAAAAACCAGCAAGCAAGTTAAATTTTTTGAGTCTTGTCTCTACTGTTGTACTGATTTATTTGTCACTTAAATTTATAGCTGTACCCATCATTCAAACGAGTGTCAACTTTGCCAACAAAGATAAAATATCTACCGAAATAATTAAAGTCCCAGATTTTACATTTCCTGATATTACATTACTGGCAATTATTCTCTTTTTTAGACCTGAAACCGCAGAAATGTTTAAAAGTATTAACGTGTCTTCGGGAGGGATTAGTGCTGATTTCAGAGAACTGAAAACTGAATTTGACAAGACAAAAGCGGATTTAGATAAAAAGCAACAAGAGCAAATTGATGCAATGAACAAATTGCAGAAGTTTATGTATAGATTGCTTTTGAGTGCCACCGAGATTGAGAAGCTTAGAGGCATCAAAAATGGCACAATGACATCATTTAATGTCTCTAATGATGCTGCTGCTGAACTTAGAAGATTAAGAGATTCAGATTTAATAAGAATTAAATCAAGCGCTAAATATATCAGTGATTTACAAAGAGCTAGTAATAATGGAGATGTAGCAATAGATTTGACCAAATACTGTGAATTGACTGAAACAGGAGAGGAATATTTACAAAATTTGGAAACAATCATTAGTGAGAATCATCAATAGGCTAATTGATTTTTTAAGCGATCGCTCATCAAATAATATTTGTTCTAGTGGAAAAAGTTTAAGTGACACATTGGTTATTTCAAGGCAATCCTAAGTATTACCACATCGTTGACTCTATCCAAGATTTTGCGTTGATGCCTTGGTTAGTGACTTGTTAGAGGACAAATACAAAAATCTGTAAAGTTACATTTCTGTATTTTCTGTATTTACTTTTGTTGCTGGTTATTGCTAGACATACGAAAAATCACTAATCTTGTTTGTTTTTCGTACTAAGCTTGTAATTGCTCTGAAAAACTCTGTATTTCTTTTGTATTTCTATCGATAAGGATTTGAAGATGTCTGAAGGTTTGCCTAAATTTGAAGCGATCGCAATGGGGACTGAGGCGCAGCGCGTTGAGGCTTTGCGAGAATTTTTAGGCTATCCTTTGCAGGAGTTGGATCGGACGGGTTCGGGTTTTCGGTATGTGAGGGCAGGGCAGGATGTTGCACAGGCTAAGAATACTTGCCCGATCGCAGTGGGGTTTTATGAGGAGCTAGATCGGCTTAGTGATGCGGAGATTAGGTCGTTTTTGACTGCGCCAGCACAGCAGCAAAGGATCTATGGGCATTATCTGGAGCAGGATCTGGAAAATATGCCTGTGATGTATTTGCTGTTGCCTGTGGCGGCGCGATCGGGACGGGTGGCGATGGTGTTGCCGATGGAGGGTGGTTTACGTCAGAGGCAGATTGAGACTTTTGCTTGGAATAGTGACGATCTGCGATCGCGATTGGTGCGACTTAATCAAGAAAATTTGGTGCTAACGAATCGGTTTAAGTTTGCCGATGCTGATAGTGACTTTTTCTCGATTCCGTCGGTGGAGTGGGCTTTTTATAAGACGGCTCAGACTGCGAAGGAGTTGGCGCAATTGTTGGCGGAGGTGACGCGACGGATTGAGCAGGTTTTGCCCTTGGTATATGGGGCTGAGGGGGATGATGGCTATTTGCACAGGTTGCTGTTGAGCTTTCAGCGTGAGTTGTTGCCTAGTCTGAAGTTGGCGGCGGAGAGTGAGAAGGATTATAGTTTTGCGGATATTTATGCTCAGACGATCGCCTATGGGTTGTTTACGGCGAGAGTGTTTAGCCATGTGCGCGACCCGTTGTTTGATTTTAATCGGCGCGATGCTTGGCAACAGTTGCCTGAGACTAATCCATTTTTGCGACAGTTATTTAAGGATGTGTCGGAGCAGAAGCCGAATGAGTTGTGTGATGATTTAATCGGTTGCATTGCGGAAGTGTTTGGGATTTTGCGTGCGGCGAAGATGGATGCGATTCTCTCGGATTTTCGGGAGAAGATGAATCGAGAGGATATTGTGATTCGCTTTTATGAGGACTTTTTGGCGGCGTATAAGCCGAAGATGCGAGAACGACGTGGGGTTTACTATACACCTGAGCCTGTGGTTTCCTATATGGTGCGATCGGTTGATATTTTAATCAAGGAGAAGTTTAATAAGCCGCTTGGATTGGCTGATCCAGAGGTGATGATTCTCGATCCTGCCTGTGGAACGGGGACGTTTTTGTTATGGATTTTTAAGTTGATTTACGATCGCTTTGAGAATGATGGTGAGGCGCGATCGCTAATTAAACAAAAGCTTGGTGAGATTACATGGTCGGACTATGTGCGCGATCATCTGTTGCCGCGTGTGTTTGGGTTTGAGTTGTTGATGGCTCCCTATGCGATTTGTCATTTGAAGTTGGGTTTGTTTTTGGAGGAGTCGGGTTATCGGTTTGATAGTTCGCAGAGGTTGGGGGTTTATCTGACAAATACGCTTGATGATGCGGCGAAAAAGTCAGAAATGCTGTTTCAAGAATATATTGCCGAAGAGTCAAATGAAGCTGCGGAGATAAAGCGCGATATCCCTGTAATGGTGGTAATTGGGAATCCTCCTTATTCGGCAAACTCGGCTAATAATGGCGCTTGGGCTAAGAGTTTGGTGCAGGATAGCTATTATCCAAAGGATGAGATAAAAGAACAAAATCCTAAGCTGTTATTAGATGACTATGTGAAGTTTATTCGCTTTTCTCAGTGGCGCATTGATAAAACGGGGACAGGGATTTTGGCGTTTGTGACGAATCATGGTTATTTGGATAATCCCACGTTTCGGGGAATGCGTCAGAGTTTGGCAAAGAGTTTTAATTGGATTAGGATTTTAGATTTGCATGGTAATTCTAAGAAGAAAGAAACAGCGATCGATGAGAAGACTAAGGAAAAAACAAAGGATGAAAATGTGTTTGATATTCAGCAGGGTGTAGCGGTTTGTATAATGATCAAAGAGCAGGGAGCCTAAACCTATGACAGCAGCTATTATTGATATTGGTACGCTAATTGTCCGTAGTCCTGAGATTTGCGGAAATCGTCCTCGCATTGCAGGAACTCGGATGACTGTGGGGCGAATTGCGACTTTATGGCAGCAAGGGCTAAATGCTGAACAAATTCAAGATGAATATCCTCATCTGAAGCTAGAACAAATTTATGCGGCTTTGGCTTACTATCATGCAAATAGGGCAGAGATTGAGGCACTTTTAGCTAAAGATTTGGCTGATTATGAGAAATATCGCCAGATGTTTGCTCACAAGCAAGGAGTTTTGCAGAGTGAGTAAAATCAGGCTTTATATGGATGAAGATATGATGTCTCATTCCTTGGTTAATGCTTTGCGAAGTCGTGGAATTGTGACGACTGTTTTAGAAGAAAAGCGTGAGGGCTTTAGTGATGAGTCGCAGCTAAGATGGGCAAGTCGTGAAGGTCGAATCATTTGCACTGCGAATATTGCTGATTTTGTGCAGTTGCATATTCAGTTTGTTGAGATGAATGAAAATCATTCTGGAATTATTCTAATTACGCAGCAACAGTATCCAATTGGTGAATATTTAAGAGGTTTGATGAAGCTGATATCTTCTAAAAGTGCTGAAGATATGGTTAACCAAATTGAGTTTCTTGGCGATTATTTGAGGAGTTTATGACGGATATTAAACACGCGCATTTGTATGGGATGAGAGAGGCTAAGTATGATTGGCTATTGACTCATGATGTTAATTCTACAGATTGGAAAGAAGTAGAACCTCAAAAGCCTTTTTCTTTGTTTATTCCTCAAGACAATAGACTTCTACCAGAGTATGAGAAGGGGTGGAAAATCTCTGATGCAATGCCAGTCAACTCTACAGGTGTTAAAACTCATAGAGATCATTTTGTTTTGGATTTTGACAAGGATTCCTTACAAAGTAGAATTCTTGAATTTAGAAACTTAAAAATTCCCGATCAAGAAATATTAGATAAATATAACCTTGAAAGTAAAAGTGACTGGAATATAACCAATAAGAGAAAAGCTTTAGTAAATGATCTTGAATGGGAATCGTATTTTACAGAATGTCTCTATCGTCCTTTTGATGTAAGAAATTATTATCACCATGAATACTTAGTTGATCGTCCTAGAAATGAAGTTTCACAACACTTTTTGTCAAAAAAGAATATTTCTTTAATGTGGATTCGCCCTCTTTCACCAAGTTATGAATTTTCAGTATTAGCTGGTAAGAATATTCCTCATCAATGTGTTGTTGGAAACAAGACAGCAGGAGCAGGAGCTTCTTATTTTGCTCCTATTTACATTTATCCCGATATAGAAAAACCTCAAGAACTGCAAGAAAATCTTCGCCCGAACTTCTCTGATGAATTTCTAACAGCAATAACCAACAAACTAGGCTATACCCCAACCCCAGAAGCAATCTTCTATTACATCTATGCAATCTTCCATTCCCCAACCTATCGCACCCGTTACGCCGAATTTCTAAAAATTGACTTTCCCCGCGTACCCCTCACCAGCGACGATCAACTATTCCGTAAACTAGGCGAATATGGCGAAGAACTAGTTGCATTGCACCTAATGAAATCACCCAAACTAGACCAACACCTCACCCAAATAATCGACAAAGGCGGCGAATTTGTAGTTGATGCAGGACATCCCAAATATAGCGATGGCGAAGTCATCATTAACAAAAAAGGCGACAGATTTACAGGAGTACCCAAAAGCGTTTGGGAATTTTATGTCGGCGGCTATCAAGTTTGTCACAAATGGCTCAAAGACCGCAAAGGTCGGCAACTCAGCCCCGAAGACCTCAACCACTACCAAAAAATCATCGTCGCACTCTCTGAAACCATGCAGATCATGAATGCGATCGATGCTGCTATACCCAGCTTTCCCATTGAGTAAACTATTCACAAAGCCCAAAGGTAACGGTTATGAAACAGCTAACGAGAATCACATTTAACCCCGAAGTAATGGGCGGTAAACCCTGTATACGCGGTATGCGAGTTACAGTTGGTACTGTGGTGGGCTTAATGGCATCAGGACGCACGATTCCTGAAATCTTAAAAGCCTATCCATACCTTGAAGAAGCTGATATCTACGAAGCCCTATCCTATGCAGCATGGCGAGTTGAAGAAATCGAAGTTCCCCTTGCCGTAGCATGAAAATCATCATTGACATGAACTTATCGCCAGACTGGTGTGCAGTCTTTGCCAATCATGACATCAGTGCTTTGCATTGGTCATCCGTTGGCAATATGAGAGACAGCGATCGCGTGATTATGGAATGGGCAAAACAAAATGATTACATCGTCTTCACCCACGATCTCGACTTCGGTACATTATTAGCATCCACCCAATCCAATGCTCCTAGCGTCATTCAAGTTAGGACTCAAGACACCTTTCCTGATGCGATCGCAAAAATCGTAATTGCTGCTTTATTCCAATTTGAGTCAGAACTAAAAGACGGTGCTTTAATTACCATTGACGATTCAAAATCTAGAGTTCGCATTCTTCCAATTAGCAGAAGCAAATAGTCTATGTCAGATATTCAATACCACAATCCTCTAGAGCCTGTAGCTCTTGATGAATAGCCAGTGCAGTTGACAAGAAAGCTTACCAATTATAAATCTCCTAACAAATTTGGAGCTTGTTGCCGAATGTCATTGATATAGCTATTCAGCCCCGCAATGACACTTTCCTCACTCGCAGGAGTCGAATAGCCAAAGCAAATCTGAAGAGACTTATCACAACTAACCATCGGCAAAATGCGATCGCAAACAAACACAAAACCCCTAACCTCAATCAGCTTCAAAATAATCTGCTCCAAACAAATCACCCGTCCACATAACCGCTTATAAATTTGTTCAGGAATTGCCGCTAGTTGCGTCATACAGTTTTTATCACCACTGAGCAATAAAAAATCTGTCTGCGATCGCGTCGCCACAATTAAAGCCCGTTCTCCTTCATGAATACCTGCAACTTGCTGTAACTGCATCAACTCTTCTGTAACCGCATCATCTACATCAGAAATAGCAGAAGCACAACTACTAACCAATTCAATTACCTCCGTCAAAATTGGATCGGGAGATGCCCCATTTTTCTTTTGTTTACCTCGGAAAAAATGTTTGGCAGTAGGTAGGACTCGGAGATTTGGTTTATCAATTTGCAGTTTAGGGATAGCGATCGCCTCATCGAATAGCTGAAAAGCTACTAATTTGTAGATGATGTCATTATCTAGAAGGCAAATCTTAGCCAAGAGCAATCACCCACCCGACTCAAGATTTAATGCCAACATCGTCGCCAAATAATCTTGGTTCTCCTCTCCCATCTTTTCCCAGTCAAGATTTGTAGCAAGATAGCGATTAATTTGCTGTGGTGCATTTGGACTTGGTTCAAGGATTTTTAGAGCATTTTTTGCAGTTGCCCAAATAATTCCTTTATCTTTTGGATTACTTGCCCGATTAGCCCGATTCCAAGCAATATTTAAAGCAACCACACCAGAACTAACGCGATCCCTATTTCCCCACTCTTCAGCTTGACTCGCTAACTGCTCTCCACTTACAAATTTTTGCCAAAGGTCATAACTAATGCCCGACTTACCCAACAAAAGTTCAGCAGCAAGTTGATTGGCTTCAGATTCCTCCATATCACTACTTTCTAATTCAATCGACTCATCAACTAATATTCCTTCACTATCAATATGTCCCTTCAAAATATGCCCCAACTCATGAGCAATGATGAACAAAAGCCTAGCTGGTGAGAGATCTTTAAGGCTAACTAAAATGACAGGACGTTGATAAAAATAGGCAACCATGCCATGAAACTTATGCACACCAGAGGGAAATTCAGAAAAATGAATGACAGGAATACCATACTGCCAACAAAAATCTAGTATCCCATCCAAATCAACTACCTCTTGTTTATCAAGGATTTGCTGACGAATATCCGCCACTGATAAACCTTCAATCGCCTGATAGGGTCGCAAACAAGCATAAGCAACCATTTCCGCAATTCGTGCTGACAAAGCACGGGGAATCATAAGCTGTTCTTTATTCGTACCAACTTTAAGCTTAAATTTGGGCTGACAAGCCGCCTCAAATACTGGCTTAGTGTCAGTACCTAGCAGCGATCTCATATCCAAGTTCAATCGCCGTGAGAGATACAAAGCACCCTCAACTAAAACACCTGATGTCGCGTCAACGTCATCAGTCCACCAATCAGGCAATATTTTATTTTGCAGATACTTTTTAGGAAACCCGATCGCATCTAAACGATCATATAGGTCTGACATTTGAAGCTGAGTTTGTGTCATAGCAACCTCCCAACCTGCAATGTTTTAATGTTAAATTTCAGGAAACTTGTTATTATCTTAATTACTGCTTTAAAAAAGGCGTAGCGTTATTAAAAATTAAAAAATGTAATTTCTTATTATCTCATTTTTGCTCTATATCCGTAAATCCCACAGATTTAGTCATACTTAACATCCTAGAAACTTTAGCTACGCTACCTATAGCTTTTCATCCATAAAATCAAAATATATACATTTTTTAGGGGGGACTGTCCTATGCTCGAAGCCATTATTCAAGACTTAATCCGCAAAGAGCGCCCCTACTATTTGCCCCAAGGCAATCCGATCAAAGGGCTAGATAACCAATATTGGCTAGTTTTCAAACACCGTGACGCTGATAGCCTTCTCAAAAACATCGCCTCATTCTTCGGGCTAGGCAGCAAAAAAGACACCCATATTGTCGTTCGCATTGACCTACAAGACGCAAAAATTTATTACTATCTCCCAAAAAAACAAGGGGATGTCCCTAGTACAAGTTTGCTAAGAATTGGCAATATCAAAAACATTGAGAAGTTCCTAAAGCGCGATCGCGTTACCAAAGAACCAGCATTACTAGAAGGTAGCCTCAGAGCTATTAAAGGTATCCAACGCCGCTACAACTTACCCGATGAATTAGGAAAATATAATATTGCGATTGCCCAGATGCTAGAACGTAGCAGCATCTACCGTCGTTCTACCGCTTACTTTGATAGTGGCATTCTCAAATTCTACGAGGAGCCACTGCAATCAATTATTCAGACCGATGGCAGAATCCTCTTACTGATGGACTGGCAAGGCTTTACGAAAAAGTCTGATATTAGCGAACTCGAAAAACTCCAAGACCCTGACTATCGCGCCCAATTCGCCCAGCGTACTTTACAAGAGTTCTTGCAAGGTCTTGCCGACAGCACCTTTAGCCATACGGAGATTTTGGCGGAGCTTGTGCGCCTAGAGTTTCTACAAATCAAGCTCATCAAAATGGAGCAGGGACGCGCCATCTATCACAAAAAGACGGGGATCTTTAGTGATGCCCTCGATAACCACATTCTCCATGAAGGCTCAGACAACTTCACCCGTGCTGCCCATTCCCGCAATGCTGAGAGCGTCACCTTTTTATATTCTTGGGATGATTTAGATCGTGAGGCGATCGCCCAAAGCATCCAACAATTCGATCAAGAATGGCATCGTCAAGATCTAGCCTTTGACATCAGCTTAGAATTTTTGCAACAAGTCCGAGCCGAACGCGATCGCCGCGCTCAATTCCAAAAGCCCAATATTAAAACCATTAGCCCTGATCAGCTTCCCTCTGGGGAAACTACTAAAGTCGAGATTACAGGGGACAACCTCGATCAAGTTACGCAAGTTACGGTCATTGACGATCCGCTAGTCACAGTCACGATTACAGACCAAACTCAGGATTCGATAAGAGCCGATGTAGAAGTCGATTCCAATCATCCACCACAGACTCTTAATGATTTTCGAGTCAGGGATAAAAAAGGCGAAGAATACAAAGTTAATCCTGCGATCGCACCCAAAGTTAGCAATGTTGTTAAAGTTCCAGAGTTTCCTGAAATCCTTGGCTTTAAAGAGGCAATTGAAAAAATACTCGCAGGTGAATATGGCACACCTAATGACTTTCTCTATTGGATGGCAAAACAACGCCCAAACCAATTTCGGGTCAAGCAGGATAGTTATCTCGATGAGTTAATCAACCAAAGTATTCTCTATGAACATCAAAAGTCAGGCGCACAGCATTGTTTGAGGGTAATGCAAGACTTTGGGGTTGCGGTCTGTGCTGATGCCGTCGGACTTGGCAAAACTCGCTTAGCTGCTGCCGTTGCCTATCTCTATCGAGAGCAAAAAGAACAGCAAGGCGGACAAGCAAAAATTGCGATCGTGGCGGCGCAAAAGCTATGGGCAAACTGGGAACGAGAAATGTCCGAGCTAGGTTTTCGCCGTAAGGACTATGAGCTTTTTAACAAAAACTTGATGAGCCGCAAGGGTAGCAAATTTGTAGAGGAGTTCAATCGCTTTGAAGGCGCAGATTTAGTGATCATTGATGAGGCTCACGAAGGCATCCGTAACTTTAACAATCGCATCCATAAGACCTGTTTACAAATCCGTGAGCAAGATCAACGCAATGGCAAACAGAGACAATTTCTATTACTAACTGCTACGCCTTGGAATAACCGTCGCGAAGATATTTACAACATCCTCAGCCCATTCTTAACCCGTCTGGAGGGCTTTAAGGAAGTTGGCTTTCCCCCTGAAGTCTCCCACTGGTTTGCCAGTCGCGAAAGTGGGGTCGAAAATTTCACCGATCGCACTGACTTATTTCGCCGCGTTTATAAACAACTCTTTTTACAACGGACTCGCCAAATGTTGCGTGAGGCAATGCCAGAAATGAATGTCTATGCTAAACGTCTTGCGGAATGGCTACCTGTCCAATTTGAACCAAGTACCGAGCAAGCCCTAGAGCAAATCTTCACTCAGTTTGAAACCAATCTCTATATCCCCTTTGCTGACCCATTGCGCTATTTCACAGGTACAGCCGAACAGCGATCGCTACTCAAAAATCAAAGACGTTTTTTCCTACAACGTGCTGAATCAAGTATGTATGCTCTTCGCCGCACCATTGTTAATTTCAGGATGCGAATTAAATTAATGAGCGATCGCTTAGCAAAAATTGCTGATGATCCCACTGCTGAAGGGTTAAATAACTTTCTCCTTGAACATTACGGCTTTAGCAAACAAACCAAGATAGAACTTGATTATCAACTCGACTATGAGGCTGATTTCTTCATGGAAGATGAAGACTATGAAGAAGAAGAGGAGGAAGAAAATAACGATCCTGAAACTAGCAAAGAAACTAAGCGTCAACAGCTTCGCACCCAAATCAATAAAGCCACTGATGCTCTCATCGATCATCCTGAAAGAGCTAAACAAATCTATGACCTGATGCTCGCCGCCTGTGAACAGGATTTAAAGCAGATGGAGCAGATCCAAAACTTGCTTGCCGATGAATTCCTCAAAGACCATAAACGCGAACAGGTAACACAGCAAGTTAAAACCTTAATTAGCCAAGGCAAAAAAGTATTACTAATTTCCACCTTCTCCGATACTGTCCTTGATTACTATCTGCATATGTCTAGGGACAGTGTGATCGCTAGTCAAGGTATTGGCATGGCGATCGGATCTACAAAAACCTACTTTCCCGAAAACGCAACTCGTCCCCTGCAATTTGCGCCCCATAACTTCATCAAATACAATCGCCAAACCAACGGTATCAAGCGTCAACAGCTATTTCGACTCTTTGCCCCTGTTGCCACTTGCAAAAATCCTAGCGATCGCCCTAGTCTATCCGATGAGGTCATGGTACTAATCGGGTCAGAAACACTCTCGGTCGGTCAAAACCTCCAAGATGCTGACTATCTAATCAACATCGACTTGCCTTGGAATCCCATGACCCTAGAGCAACGTATCGGGCGGATTGACAGACCTAAGCAGCACAAAGCCGAGAACATTGTGATTTACTATGCCAACAGTGAAAGTCAGCTATTAAGACAAGCAAGCCGCCTCAAAAATCTCAATAAAAAACTTGTTGGCGATCTGGCAAATCCAGACGGTGAGATTGCTAATGTCACCGATGCCAGTACTCTGGGCGCTTCAGTTTATGGTGACACTCTTTTTGACGATCCCATCTTGCCAGGGTATGTAGACTTCATTCAAAGTCTTGCCAAAGTGCGGAATATGGAGCATGTAAATCTGCAAGAAGAAGTCTATCGCCAGCAAGAAAATTCCCATGATCTGTATACCCATCAAGAAATTTTGTATGCGGAGGACTTGAGTAAACGAATTGCTGAGCTAGGTCAAAACTATCAAGCTAATGCGATCGCCTTGGGGCAAAGTGGCGATAAGAACACCGAACCACAGGCTTTAACAGGTTTAACAGTCAAATATTTTGACCCCAATGGCGCAGTAATTGCCGAACAAGAACAGCATATTTTCTGGAACGATCAAACAGGTGAGCGTGATGCCTATGGGGTAGCGATCGCCACTGCCTTTAATACGCCTGAAGTTAGCGAAGTAATTGCAGCTAATCATTTACTCACTTCAGCAAGCAACCTTTACAAACTACTAGTAAAACTCAAGCAGCATCTATCAACTGACTTAGCCCAAGTCGATACCATAGCCAATATCAATGTCAATTCTGAACGACTTAACAAGATTAAAAAGCGAGTTGCACTGTTATCTAGCTTTCCGCAAAGTGTATCGCGCCAAGATGTCACTGAAACACTCAAGAAACTTAATTCCTGTAAACATTCCAAGCTAGTCCAAAAATTACTCAAGGACTACACGACTGGGGAAAAGGCAAAACTTGATCATGATGCCTTTGTTGCCCAGTTAGTGGCGGATACCGAAAAATTAAATTTATTGGCGATCGATAACGCTAAAGCATCAAGCTTACAAATGTCACTAGATGCTTTACTCCTCAGACTGTGATACTAGCAAGAGCAAATAGCATAATGGTTGACCAAATACTTGAGTGATACTTCGTCTGGTGTTGAATCTCTGATGCCGAAAGGTGTTGAGTACTCATGTGAGCAATATTAATTGGGATGACGACCAAATTAATATTGCTAAACCTGTTTTTTAAGTTTTTATCAAAAAAACACGAGAAATCAATAAAAAGCGTTAGTTTTAAAGTTGTTCTAGTGGAAAATCCCAATGCCCCAACCACCACTTCCCCAACCCCAACCCGATCGCCATCCAATCACCCTCGATCAGTACCGCGAATACACCCCCGACAAACTAGAGTTCATCAATGGCTACTATGGCTTTGCCTATCAAGACATGACAGGATTTCACCTTGCAATCCTCACCAATATGGGACTACGCGCCGCAGTGAGCCATGTCCCGATCGCACAATGGTTAGCTGCCATCCAAGAGGTAGCTTTGCAAAATCCCAAGCTTGACGATGCTTTGCGCGATCGCTTAGTTCGAGCGATCGCTGAGTTGAATGAAGTGGCGGAGAGTTTGGAGGGTTAATGAAACTGTTATTTAAGGTGATTGGGACAATCTTAAAACTAGGAATCTATGCTTGTATCTACTTGACACCCGTTCTAGGGGTATGGCTTGCATCTTCCCTTGCAGCATTCTCTAATCGTTCCACTTTGCTATCGGTCATCGCAGGGGTGTTTCTGTTTCCAGTCTTACCTTTGCTATGGGAACTATGGTCAAGCTACAAGCAGCGCAAATTGGGCAAGTCAGGGGAACAGACATTAACTTGGGGCGATCGCCTGACTATACGAACTTTGGTGATTAACCTTGTAGCGATCGCAGGGTTATTAGCATGGCAACCAAGTACTAGCTTCATAGCTCTGTCAACAAGAGGGGACTGGATGCTAGGCGGGATGAAGGGGGAAGCAGTAGAAGTTACGCGACAAAGCCTATTCAAAATCGCAGGGGGATTGGAGTGGCTTTATAACGCCTTTAATAAAAATCCCTATGAGCGATATGACGATGGCAGTAACAAAATAAAGCCAGAACCGCAGCCCGATCGAGTTGCGAGAAATCCTTTTGAAGAATTACCTAAACCTGTTGTCTCTGCCCCAATCAAAGACAAGCCTCAACCTACTAACGATAAAGCTAAGCCAACTACCGATAAACCACAACCAATAGCCAATACGCCCCAACCTGTCACAGACAAGCCTCAACCTGTTGCCGCTAAACCAAGCAAAAATGAATGGGCTTGGGATGGACAAGGTTTACACCCTGCGATCGCTAATATGCCAGCCAATGTTGAGACAAGCATTGAATCCGTTGCTCAGTATATTGTCAGCAAAGAAACCGATCCAGTTTTGCGCGTGAAAGCTCTACATGACTATGTTGCCGATCGCATTGCCTATGATGCCGAGTCATATTTTGCTGGTGTATATCCACCACAGGATGCAGAGACAGTGTTTCGCACTCGTAAATCGGTTTGTGCAGGTTATGCCAAGTTGCTAGAGGCTCTAGGGAAAGCGGCGGGAGTAGAGATTGTCTATGTGACGGGTAAATCTCGCTCTCAGGTCAGTGAGTTAAGCGGTCAAGGTCATGCGTGGAATGGGGTGAAAGTTAATGGTCAATGGTACTTAATCGATCCAACTTGGGATAGTGGCTACGTGAGTCGAGAAAAAGGTTTTACCAAAAACTATCGCACCGAATATCTAATGCCACCGCCAGAAGTAATTGGCATTACCCATTTCCCCAAAGATCCAGCATGGCAATTACGCTCCAACCCAATTAATCAAGGTGAGTTTCTACGTCAGCCAATGATGCGTCCCAAGTTCTTTGCCGATGGTTTGTCATTGATTAGTCCACAGCGATCGCAAGTGGATACTAATAGTGATGCAGTGATTAACCTAGCTAATCCTCAGAAAAGGTGGATATTGGCTAGTTACAGTCCTAAAGGTAGCAGTGGTTCGCAGAACTGCGGTAAACCTGTTCAGGATAGCCAAGTTTCTTGTCCGCTTCCTAGCTCTGGGAACTATGAAGTGAGTTTATTTACTTCAACTGAAAATAGAGGCAAATTCGACTATGTGGGGAGGTTAGAGTTCAACAAAACTTAGCATTAGCGCTCTCAATTCCCAATCACAACCTGTTCTAGTGGAAAATCATCATGAAACAGCGATCGCGCCAAGCAAACCATCGTCATCACAGCAACCCAAAGGAAAACTATGAATATTCAATATCTAAAGAAATTAATTGAGAAAACGATAAAGCAACCTTGGCTACATATAGAGGTAAATTCAACTGCACAAAACCTATCAATCATTATCAACCATCCTGATGATGGCGTAGAAGTTGACTATAAAGGTTTGATGAAGCAAATTATTGATGCCATTGTTAACAAAGAGTTAGACGACATTCTAAGCATTGATGTCATCAAGTTTTATGGACGTGTTCTTGGTAAAACAAAGGTTGAATGGGGAGAGACATATAGCCTCCTCCAAAGCAAATTGTTGATGAATTCAACTCAGAACCAAGATATTCATTCAACCAAAAGCCAAGAGACAGCTTCAAAAAGTCAAGAGTCTGATTCGGCACAACGTCAAGAGACTGATTTGGAAGAGCGTCAAGAAGCGCTGATGGAGGCAATTTCCCAAGTCCCATTATCTGTATGGCTAACTATATTTGCTGAAGCGGCAAGGCTAAGCCTTAGTTTGGATGACCTCCATCCAGATATTAAGACTTTGAGTGATCGCTTAGAACGGGGATTGCTGGAATTGGAGTCAGTAGTGGAGGAGTTAGAAGATGGCTATGACTACGGCGATGAAACAAACATCTCAGATCAGGATTACAAGGACATGATTGGAATTGGTGATTGCGATCTTGGAGATTGGGTATCCGGGGATGATGACGATTAATAAATAAATTCCGAAGAAATATCTACTAATATGCCATCTCTAATCCCATCCCTCAACAGTTGCGTCGCTCGAATGACATCAGGCGAAAAGCGCTTTGCGGTGAGATTGGAACAGAAACTTGATGACGATTATCTAATCTGGTATGACGTACCCATCGGCAAAAAGCAACTGCACCCCGATTTCATAGTCCTGCACCCGTTGAGAGGCTTACTGGTACTAGAGGTCAAAGACTGGAAAATCGACACCATCAAAAATGTTACTAAATCAGAATGGACGATCTTTGATGGCGATCGCCACAAGCAAGTAAAAAGTCCACTAGAACAAGCCCGAAACTATGTCCTTCATGCAGTCAAACTCTTAGAACGTGATGCCGATCTTGTCCATGCGATCGCTAGTCCCCACGCTAGTAAATGTATAACGCGATCGCAGACGAGACAAGACTTTTATATGTGGCGATGACTAGAGCTAATGATCAAAGCTACGATTTGATCATTGATTATCTATCAAACAATACTATCTCTTTGAGATATAACCTTAATAATCAACCCATGTAAAACTAGAAACCTTAGGAAATCATGAGTGGACTCGGCGGCTTAAATAAAACCCCTAATGGCTTAGTGATAGGGATGGTGCAGCTTCAACTGCCAACAGTTGTCACCAAACAAGACTTAGCAGCCCAAACTCAACGTATTTGTGAAATGGTCGCTAAAGCAAGGCGAAATATGGCAACTATGGATCTCGTCGTATTCCCTGAATATTCTTTGCATGGTCTATCGATGGATACTAATCCAGAAATCATGTGTAGCTTAGATGGGGCAGAAGTAGCAGCATTTAAGCAAGCTTGCATTGACAATAATATTTGGGGTTGCTTCTCATTGATGGAATATAATCCTCAAGGTAATCCCTATAACAGTGGAATTATCATTGACAATCAAGGCGAATTGAAACTTTACTATCGCAAACTACATCCTTGGGTTCCAGTTGAACCTTGGGAACCGGGGGATCTCGGAATCCCAGTTTGTGAAGGACCTAATGGGAGTAAAATCGCGCTGATTATTTGTCATGATGGCATGTTTCCTGAAATGGCGAGGGAATGTGCCTATAAGGGCGCAAAAATCATGATTCGTACTGCTGGTTATACAGCTCCAATTCGTCATTCTTGGCAGATCACTAATCAAGCAAATGCTTTCTGTAACCTGATGGTGACAGCTTCGGTCTGCATGTGTGGGTCTGATGGTAGCTTTGACTCTATGGGGGAAGGGATGATTGTTAACTTTGATGGTCAGCCTTTGGTGATGGGTAGTCACCGTCCTGATGAGATTATTACTGCCGAAGTTCGTCCCGATCTAGTTCGTGAAGCTCGCAAATATTGGAGTGTAGAAAATAATATTTACCAATTTGGGCATCGAGGCTATGTGGCTGTCAAAGGTGGCGCTCAAGACTGTCCCTACACGTATATGCATGATATGGTAAAGGGAAAGTATTCTCTCCCTTGGGAAGAAGAAGTAATCTATAAAGATGGAACTTCTTGCGGATTTCCCGTGCCTGAGCGGACATATAGCAATCCGAAATAGTTGGATGATGCTTCGATTTCACCTTTCACCTCACGCTGAGAGCAGTCGGAGCATTCGTCTATAGCGGTTTTCATTTTGCCTACGGCAGAATGAAAACCGCTATAACCGTGAATTTCTATATTTAAACGCCTTATAAACTTTAAGGGGATATCGATCCCCTGATGCGAAAAAGCTTAAATCACAATGGCAGCAATTTTATTCGATCTTGATGGCACTCTCACCAATCCGAAGGTTGGGATTACGACCTGTATTCAATATGCGATGTCCAAACTTGGTCATCAACCACCAATTACTGATGAATTGCTATGGTGTATTGGACCACCCCTAAGTCTAAGTTTTGCACAACTGCTAAAAACTGAGGAGCAAGCTGTAATTAATCGTGCTATTTCTTTGTATCGCGATCGCTTCTCAACCATTGGCTTATTTGAAAATGAGCTTTATCCCGAAATTCCCAAAGCACTTGCATCTATTCGTGCAGATGGCTATCAAACCTATGTAGCAACCTCTAAACCCCATGTGTACGCGAAGCAGATTATTGAGCATTTTGAATTGTCGGCTTTCTTTGATGGCATCTATGGCAGTGAATTAGATAGTACACGCAGTATTAAAGGTGAATTAATTAAGCATATTTTACTCACAGAAAATCTTGATCCTAATGCAACCGTGATGATTGGCGATCGCTCTCATGATGTGATTGGTGCAAAGCAAAATCAAGTTTTTGCGATCGGAGTCACCTATGGTTATGGCTCACCAGAAGAATTAAATGATCATGGTGCTGATGCTATTGTTCATTCCCCGAAAGAAATTCCTCCATTGATTGCGATGAAATTCTGAATCCTTGAAAATTCCGCGTGGTTCAAGGATTCTATAACCGACTGAAATGCGATCGCCTCCAGACCAAATCTAACAAGCGCTATGATCTTGGCAAATTTCCCCTAGAACACCATGCGATCGCAGACGAGACAAAACTTTTATAAGTAGGACTTACGCATCAAGTGGATGTGGCGTGGGCAAAGCCCGCGCCACATCCACCCAAAAACCAGTAAATTCATTAGCATTGCGTAAGTCCTAATAAGTAGATAAGCATATTAAAATCTAAAACCGAAAAGATTGTTCCGCCCGCTACGCGGGCAGAACAATCTTTTCGGTTTTCAGTTTATTTATGCCCTAGCTACTTATGTGGCGATAACTAGAACTACTGAGTATTTAGATTTAAGTTGAGATCGGGATTCAGTGTTTGTGGGGAGATTGGAGAGTGTGCTTTAGTTGCGATCGCTTCATAGCCAAGTTACCCATTTAGTATATGTAAGAAGCCTTCGCAAGACTCACGCTGACTGGTAGCACAGGTTTTTGGATTTTATATTTATGAAAGAGATCGCTAGGACAAAGCAAAACCCAAATAAGTGAAGGTGGCACTTCGTGCCACCTTCACTTATTTGGGTAAACAAACCTTACATTGCTATATGCAAAAGACTTTACTTTATGCCATTTATAAATTTGATTGCTGATAGATGAATTTCTTGTTTCTCATTTTCTGTCTTTTTATCATAAGCATTAACCATGAGTGAAACCCTTCCATTTTCAGTAAAGCTTTCGCGATGTTTATCGACAAAGTTCCAATATAAATAGTTAAATGGACAAGCAGTTTCGCCTGTTTTTTCCTTCACATTGTATTTGCACTGCGAGCAACAGTTGCTCATTTTATTGATATAGTTACCCCCCGATACATAAGGCTTAGATGCTAATATGCCTCCATCTGCAAAGGTAGACATTCCTAGTACATTAGGTAGTTCAACCCATTCATAGGCATCCACATAGGCAAGCCAAAACCATTGGTTTAAATGACGTGGATCAGTGTTAATGAGATTACTGAAATTGCTTAAGACCATCAAGCGTTGAATATGATGTGAATAGCCATAATTTAAAACTTGGGTGATCGCATCCTTGAGACATAACAAATCTGTATTTGCATCCCAATACAACTGGGGTAAATTATTGTCGAATCCAAAATAATTACTCTCACGAATATCTGGCATTTTTGCTTCATAATAAACGCGAATATACTCCCTCCATCCGAGAATCTGGCGCACAAATCCTTCAACGGAATTTAGAGGAGCTAAATTTTTTTTATAGGCAGCGATCGCCATTTCACAGATCTCCCTTGGTAAGAGCAATCCATTATTGAGATATATAGATAACACAGAGTGAAATAGAAATGGTTCACCTACTTTGATTGCGTCTTCGTAAGCTCCAAAGCTTGGTAAGCGGGTTTCGATAAATAATTGAGCTAGCTCTAGGGCGTGATCGCGGGTTACTGCATAAATAAATTTATCTAACTTCCCAAACGAATTTGGTAGATATTTTTGGACTAGTTCAATTACTTCTTGAGTAATTAGATCGGGTTTAATTTCTGGAATCTCTGGAATTATTGTCTGTTTAGGTAGGGCTCTACGGTTCTCTTTGTCGTAGTTCCAATTACCGCCAATGGGTTTACCGTCTTGCATCAGATAGCCTGTCTGTTTTCGCAATTCTCGATAAAAAGTTTCTAGGCGATAACCTTTTTTGATTTTAGGTTTAAATTTCTCGGCATCAGCAATGAAAAATTGATTAGGTAAAGCCTTAATGCGCGTACCAAATATATTTGCTAACGCTGCCATCCGCGATCGCGTATCCCATTCCGACGGCTGCATATAGGTTAGCTCTATATTTGGATAACGTGTGAGGAATTCTTCTAAAGCATCAGCATAAAATCCTTCGGTAAATAGATTAACAATGGGAAAACCGTTCTGATAGCAGTCAATCGCAAAGTGCCTCTGAGCACTCAATATATAAACTAATTTCTGTTTGTGATGCGGAATAGAGGTCGCATAGGCTAGGGATTCGACAAAGATTAGAATTGGCTTGCGATCAAGTAACTCCCTAGGAAAGACAGCAAGATTCAATTGGTCATGGAGAATAAATAAAGCGCGATCGCTATTTGTTATCTGTTGCTCTAGGCTTGATGAGATCGGATAATTATCAATCTGTAAAAGAAATTCACGAGCATTCTCGAACATACTAAATACTAGACCTCTTACAAATTAGGCTGGGCATTCGGATAAAACTGACCTTGTTTTGGGATGAAACTTACCACCTCAAAAAAACGGTCGAAACCCCACAAACAAGTTAGCATTCCAACTCCAAATGAGGATTATCCTTATGAGTCCCTTTAAGCATAGATCTCTAGGTATAGCATGTCACCCGAGACTGTTATAGCAAATCAAGTTTTGCTTAGGACATAAAATCAGAAGATGAGTTGCGGCGCAAAGCGCCGCAACTCATCTTCTGATTTTGGTTTGTACTAGCTAACTCTTTTTTTGCTATGGAGCGTTTCAGAGCGAAAAGGTTAAAGAGAAATGCGATCGCCCCACAACCAAGTCTCACAAACGCTATGATCTTGGCAAATTCCCCCTAGAACATCATGCGATCGCTACTAGCTTTTTTTCTAACAGTCTTACTTGTTGTTGTTGGTAGTCCCCCCACAACAACCGCAGCACCAACTCAGGCACAGACTAAGCACGCACTCGACAATGACTATGGCAACCCCAACCTAAAGTTAGGTAATCCGAGCAAAGCCACAACAGATCCCACGAACACCGACAACTACCTACTGCTCAAACCTCAGTATGTGCTGAGCTATAACCGAAGCCGCAATATCGCTAATTGGGCATCGTGGCAATTAAATAAATCATGGATGGGTGATGCCAAACGTAAAGACCAATTTAGACCTGATCCTGATTTGCCGAAAGGGTGGTATCAGGTTGTCACCAAGGACTATAGCGGATCAGGATTTGATCGCGGACATCTTGTTAATTCAGAAGATCGTACAAAAAATGATGTGGACAACGCAGCGACCTTTTTATTAACCAATATCATCCCCCAATCCCCCGACAATAACAGGGGTGTTTGGGAAGAACTAGAAAGCTATAGCCGCAAGTTGGCGCGAGATGGCAAAGAGTTGTATATCATTGCTGGTGGTAATGGTATTGGCGGCGAGGGGAGCAATGGTAATGTTTCCCAATTGAAGGGCAAAGCTACAGTACCATCAACTCTGTGGAAAGTAATTTTGGTACTAGATGCTCCAAGCAAAGGTTTAGCAGGTGTCAATAGCAACTCCCGCACGATCGCAGTAATTATGCCCAATAAGCAAGGACGCAATGGTAAGTGGACAGATTTCTGTGCAACCGTTGATGATGTCCAAAAGTTGACGGGCTATGACTTCTTTAGTAACGTGCCGCCCGAAATTCAAAAGCAAATTGAATCAAAGAAAGGCTGTTAGGTTTCAATAACTTTGGTGTGCAGTCCAACCAAATCAATCCCGATCGCACCGACGATATAAACATCAATTTCAATTTTGCCAATTTTAAACACTTGGACATTTTCTAATGTAGCGATCAACCCTTGCAGATCCCGAAAACGTTGGGCGATCGCTCGATCTTCATCGTCAAACCAATCTTCATCGGTGGTGACGGGCGCAAAGAAATCTTCTAGGGTAATAGATTCAATCGCTGTGTCCGCAGGCTTGTGCGATCGCGCGAGGATGGTTTCTGGTGTGAAGGTTGCCGATTCCCATGTAAACGGTTCTAGGGGATATTCGGACTCACTGGGAAATAGTAAATTTTTGGATAGAGTCGCAAGGCGATCGGTAATTTCTTTGGCTGTCATGGGTAAAGCCTAATTTGGGTTGATATGACCATACTGTAACTGTTGGATCGCTAACCGTTACAAACTGCGATCGCCCCTAGATTCAGATGCCTTGCGAGTATTAAGTTATTGAAATTTTCCACCATAGCAAAACAAGAGTTAGCTAGTACAAACCAAAACCAGAAGATGAGATGCGGCGCTTCGCGCCGCATCTCATCTTCTGGTTTTATGTCCTAAGCAAAACTTGGTGTGTTCTATAGCAATGCAAGAGATAGCTAGGACAAAGCAAAACCCAAATAAGTGAAGGTGGCACTTCGTGCCACCTTCACTTATTTGGGTTTTATTTCCTAAGTAACCCTTACATTAAGGAAAACACCATGACTGCCAGACAGGGTTTGAGCATTGTTGCCTCTGCGATCACAATATCACTAACTGGCAGGCAGAAGCAGAATGTCTCAAGTGTTAAAAATATTCCACTCTAATCTTGTCATCAGGTGGGCAATTGCTATAATTTGACCGAAATTTCTACTGAATTTGGCAGGTAAATCATCATGAAGCAAAAATATTTTTTCTGGGTTATTGCATTGTGCGTTGCCCTATTGGTGATGGTGTTACCTGTCTATTCGGAAAAGTTATTTATTTCTAAAAACCAAAAAGGTTTTCAGGTATCAACCCTTGATGCTTTAAATGCTGGGGTATATGAGGGGGCATTGCCATTATCGGAGATCAAGTTACATGGAGATTTTGGGTTAGGTACTTATGATGGTTTAGATGGAGAGATGATTGTTCTTGATGGGAAGTTTTACCAAGTTAAAGAGGATGGAGTTGGTTATACTGTTTCTGATCGCGTAAAAACACCTTTTTCTACCTTGACTTTTTTCCGTGTAGAGCGATCGCTAAATCTAACTGGTAAAGCTAATTATCAAGAATTACAGAAAAAGATTAATTCCCAATTGCCAACATTAAATTTACCCTATGCCATTCGGATTAAAGGTAATTTTCCGTATTTAAAAGTTAGAAGTGTTCCCAAACAAAAATTGCCTTATCCTACGTTAGCTGAGGTAGTTAGCAAACAGCAAAGTGTTTTTGATTTGCGAAATGTTAAGGGTACTTTAGTGGGATTTCGGCTACCCCAGTATTTAAAGGGAACGAATGCGGCAGGCTATCATTTCCATTTCATTACTGATGATTTCAAGGTTGGTGGACATCTGTTAGATGGAGAGTTTGTGGATGATGTAGTAGAAATTGATGCATTGCAAGATTGGGAAGTTACTTTACCTAGACATCGCTCTTTTACAAAAGCAAAATTGGAGTAGTTAAAAGCTAAATATTTTTCACTATAGCAATGCAGGAGATAGATAGATAGGACAAAGCGAAACCCAAATAAGTGAAGGTGGCACGAAGTGCCACCTTCACTTATTTGGGTTTTATGTCCTAAGTAACCCTTACATTGCTATAGAACCGCGATCGCCTAAAGTTGCAAATCAATGTTCAAAAGTGACTAGGGACTTGACAAGAAAAAACTTACCACCAAGTTTGTATGGTTTCGGCTAGGCTCAGCTAACGTTGGCTAAGCTTAGCCAAAGCCTAATTAAAAACAAGTCCCTTGCAGATTTTGATGACGCACCCATTACGGGCTTATGTCTGCAATACCTCTATGTTTATGGAGAGAATAGCGAGCGCCTGAGTTGGAATTGTCCAATGTGCAGATGGCAGAGCAACTAATTCTTCAAAAACTGGCGACGCATTTTTCGATACTCCAACTGTAAAGCATCTGATTGAACATGTAACTCAGCATTAAGATCATAGGGGACAATTTGGGGGCGTTGAGATTCCACAATCGCTTTATCTTGATTAAAAACCTTTAGGACTCGTTTACGCGCATCCGCATCCGCCCAGTTACCAGTAAAAAAGCTCCGTAGATTAATCCATTTACTTACTGTTGTCTGGTCATCAATGGGAACATGAGCATTGTAAACAAGCAATCTACCAAATACTAAATGCACCTCTAGCACCGTGATATTAGGAAGGAAGAAAGCTGTCCGAGTTTTTACTACTGAAGGTTGCTTTGATGCCAAAAAAACCCAAATCCCTTTAGGTGGTGACGCATTGACCATTACAGTTGCGCCCGCACCAGTTGGATAATTTTCCACTGTAAACTCGGCAATTTGTGGACGATCTTTATCACCAAACGCGCCAGCATGGACAAAAGGGACATGGGCAACATCCAAGAGATTTTCAATTACACGGCTGTAATGGGTATGCCAAAGAAAATCCCCATGAATAGATTTGAGCTTAGCATCATCAAAGTTAGACAATTCTGGAATTGGGATACGCTCTGATTCAGGTACATCACCCATGAATAGCCAGACCCATCCATACTTTTCTTGAGCATCATATACCTTAACCCTAGCTCTATAGGGAATAGGTGTATCAGGTGAATTTGCAGGAATATTTACACAGGTTCCATCTGCTTGATATTCCCAACCATGATAAGGACAAACAATACATGCGCCTTTAGTCCGTCCACCAGATAAAGCTGCACCACGATGGGCGCATAGATCCTGCATAGCTACAATCTGCTGAGTATCCGTGCGATAGATCACCAAATCTTGATCCAGCACTTTAATACGCTTGGGCGTAGATGTAACTTCATCTGAGAACTCAACGGCATACCAAAAATTTGTCAGCATAGATTAATCTTAGCTACTTTATTCCACAAATATAGTAAATTCAAATAAGAACTAGAGTACTTAATTAGCATATTGAGCAATCAGAGAATCTAAAGATGTATCCTTGTCGGCATAAGCTCTTCTCTTTTTGAGACGCGCAAAATCATGCTCAATCTTGTTAAAGTCAGGAGAATACTTCGTCAGAAATAAGACTTTATGCCCAGCAGCAGTGACTAAATCTTGAATCACATTTTTACGATGGAAGGGAGCATTATCCATGATGAGGGTGGAATCATCCTCTAATTGTTGGCATAACCAAACAGATAAACACTGCTCGACATTGGGAGTAGTGCATCACGGTATCGCCTTTCCCTTAATCTGGATAATGCTGGACAAAAAAGGTAACTCCAACACCCGTGAACGTTGTGAATTGTGGAATCGATTTCTGGAAATATTTGCAGACCGCCAAATCGACGTTTTGTCCGCAGACCGAGAATTTGTGGGTGGTCACTGAGCCTGTCGAAGTGGGAAGAGTGGGTTACAGTCATAGCTAGATATGCTAATTCCCAATGCCAACAACGCCATTGTTGATATTCGTAAATTACGGGATTATTGTCTTAATCTAGAACATGATGATGGTAAACATAAAGCCAGATTATTTTCCTCAATCCTTGGCATGAAAGCAGAAAATGCTGAAGAATTAAGGCTGATTCTGTTAGAGATTATCAAAACCCATGAAGCTAAATTAAGCAGATCTGATAGATTTGGACAACGATATACTGTGAATTTTGAGATTACATAGCAAAATAGAAATGCAACCCTGCGCAGTGGATGGATTATTGAACATAGTTCAGATGTTCCAAAACTAACGACTTGCTACCCTCTATAGTCATTGGAGATGATAAATATAGCTGCGGTCACTTGTGTTAGGACAAAAGCAAAACCCAAGAATAGGAAGGCGGCGCAAAAGCGCCGCCTTCCTATTCTTAGGTTTTATGTCCTGATACACTTGGCGGCAGCTATATGTTAACAAGTTTAGTAAAACTTCTAGATGTCGTAGCTCTAACTATCGATCTTCCTCAAGATAATTTATGGCGCGGACAGGTAGGTACAGTTGTTGAGATACTTACCAATGGTCAAGTCTTTGAAATCGAATTTTGCGATCGCAATGGTCGCACTTACGAATCTCTAGGATTAACTCCTCTTAACGTCAGTTCGGTTTAAGCTGGCAAATTTTAAAAGCCCAAAGTAAAGCCCTTGCTACGCAAGGGCTTTACTTTGGGGCTTTGAGAGAGGGTTTGCGTCGCAAACCCTCTCTCAAAGCCCGTTTCAAATTATCCCGAACTCAAGTTAAATTTTATTGATTTTTTAGGTAATCGCCCCAAAGTTGCGTAGTGCTTACAATCAATGCTGAAAGATATTAGAATAGGACAGCAATCTTTTCGGCTTGGTTAAACACTTTCATGACTGCTCAGAAATATCACATCGTCACCTTCGGCTGCCAAATGAATAAAGCTGACTCCGAACGCATGGCAGGCGTTTTGGAAGATATGGGCTATCAGTCAACCGAGGAAAGCGAAGAAGCCGACCTGATTTTGTATAACACTTGCAGCATTCGCGACAATGCCGAGCAGAAGGTTTATTCGTACCTCGGTAGACAAGCAAAGCGCAAACGCGAAAATCCTAACTTAACTCTAGTGGTTGCTGGTTGTGTCGCCCAACAAGAAGGTGAAGCACTCCTGAGACGAGTACCTGAGCTTGATCTCGTGATGGGACCTCAGCATGTTAACCGTCTTGGCGATCTCTTGGGACAGGTTTTTAATGGCAATCAGGTTGCCGCCACAGAAGAAGCCTATATCGAAGAAGACATCACTACACCACGCCGAAATAGCTCCGTATCGGCTTGGGTCAATGTCATTTATGGCTGTAACGAAAACTGCACCTATTGCATCGTCCCCTCAGTCCGTGGGCGTGAACAATCACGCACTCCTGAAGTAATTCGCAAGGAAATTGAGGGACTAGCGGCTCAGGGCTACAAAGAAATTACCTTGCTTGGTCAAAATATTGATGCCTATGGGCGCGACCTTCCCGCAGGTGGCATTGGTGCTGGCGTTGGTGGCAAGATTACCTTTACGGACTTGCTCTATTACGTCCATGATGTGGAGGGAATCGATCGCATTCGATATGCCACCAGTCATCCACGCTACTTTAGCTCTCGCCTAATTAAAGCTTGCGCCGAACTGCCAAAGGTTTGCGAACATTTCCATATACCCTTCCAGTCAGGGGATAACGATATCCTTAAGGCGATGGCTAGGGGCTATACCCATGAGCGTTACCGTCGCATTATTGATGATATCCGTGCAGTGATGCCCGATGCAGCGATTACTGCCGATGCGATCGTTGCTTTCCCTGGGGAAACGGAGGAGCAGTTTGAGCGCACTGTACAACTGGTCAATGATATTGGCTTTGATCTCGTCAATACAGCCGCCTATTCGCCTCGTCCGGGGACACCTGCGGCGGTTTGGGAAAATCAGTTGAGTGAGGAGATTAAAAGCGATCGCCTTCAACGCCTCAACCATGCCGTTAACCAAAATGCAGCTTTGCGATCGCAGCGTTATGCAGGACGGATCGAAGAAATCATGATCGAAGGCACAAATCATAAAGATCCTCATCAAGTAATGGGGCGTACCCGCACCAATCGCATTGCCTTTACAGAAAACACTACAGGCAAATCATTAGCTGAACTAATAGGTCAAACAGTTTCCATAAAGATTACTGAGGTTAGACCTTTCAGTTTAACTGGTGTTATTTGCTAAAGTCGTGTTAGACTAGCTAAGCGCGATAAAAACGGAAGTTCAAACACAGCCGCAAGCGCTTAGTGAAACCAAACACGACAACTAAATCAGGGTCGCTAACTCAACGGTAGAGTACTCGGCTTTTAACCGATTAGTTCCGGGTTCGAATCCCGGGCGACCCATAAAATCCTAAGACTTAGCCAGTGCGTTGCACTGGCTAAGTCTTTATTATAAAAAATATTTTTTGCTAATGTGCAAAGTGTTGTCGTCTGAGCATTTGGTATTATACCTTTGATAATAATGTGGTGTAGTTCATGCATATTGCATGGTTAGGGAAAAAATCGCCTGCTTGTGGCAACGTGACTTATAGTCGCGAAATTACAAATGCATTACTCGATCGCGGACATCGTGTCAGCTTTATGCATTTTGCTCCTGAGTCGGATCACGATAATCCAGATCATGAGGAATTGGACGAAAACTCTCAAGAAGCACAGGATGTCGCTTTACCTTTTCTCTACAAATCCACGATTTATACTGTTCCATCATTGCGGGCTAATAAAATTCTGGTGGATTCCCTGCGATCGCTAAAGCCCGATCTTATTCATGCTTCCCTTGCGATATCCCCCCTTGATTTCCGCTTGCCAGAAATATGTGCAGAGCTAGATTTACCACTTGTGGCAACCTTTCACCAGCCCTTTGACATCAAACGTCGTAATCTTGCATCTAGCACCCAGCAACTTACTTATCAGATTTATGCGCCATCCTTGGCAGATTACAATCAAGTTATTATCTTTTCTAATATTCAAAAGGAACTCCTGAATAAATTAGGTGTTCCCAATACCAGAATTGCGATTATTCCTAATGGTGTCGATAGCGATCGCTATTCTCCCGGACCTTCAAATATCAAGGAAGAACTCAAGGCTGATGTGTTATTTCTCTATCAAGGACGACTAGCTGCTGAGAAAAATGTAGAGGCTCTGCTTAAGGCATGGCGAAAATGTCGAATGCCTGAAGGCTGCAAATTAGCGATCGTTGGTACGGGTCCCCTCTTAGCAGGATTAAAAGCCTTTTATGGTAATGACCCCAGCATTGTCTGGATGGGTTATATCGCCGATGAACAAAGACGAATCGAAATTTTACGTGGTACGGATGTATTTATTTTGCCTTCACTAGTAGAAGGATTATCCCTATCTTTGTTAGAAGCAATGTCCTGCGGTGTTGCTTGTATTGCCACAGATGTGGGTGCAGATGGTGAGGTGATTGAGCATGGTGCAGGGATTATCCTTGATTCCCATAAGGTGACTTCGCAACTCTGTACACTTTTGCCGCTATTTGTCGATCATCCTGAGATGGCAAAAATTATCGGTATCAAGGCAAGACAAAGAGTATTAGAGCGTTATACCTTAACCAAAAATATTGATCGCTTGGAAGAACTCTATGAGCAAACCATGAGCCAACAATGGGTCAGGGTCAGTGCGTTCTAAGTGTGTTTGAGAGATTGCTCGCGGAGCGGAGCAATCTCTCAAACTTGGTATAGCCTATATAGGGTTTGTGTAGTACAGATAAATTTTGAAAAAGCTTGCTTCGCAAGCTTTTTCAAAATTTATCTGGGGTTTGAGAAAGCACAAAGTGCTGTATATGTCTTCAAAATTAACCAGACTGTAGAGGATTAGATGATTCGATATTTGCCCCTTGTAGTGGGGACATTGGGCGGATTGGCGTTATTGGTCAATCGGATGGTGACATTAAACCTTACGGCTAGTCAGGCAAGGGCTGATGCTTTAGGGGTTTTATTAAGTGCTGTTTTGATTTTGATTGGGTTGCTATGGCAGCAAGTACAGCCAAAACCACCTGATGCCGTGATCCTAGTTGGTGAAGAAGGTTTTGAAATTGAGGCAGCCTTACCCGAAGCGGTGAAGACAGAATTGGCTTGGGCTTCACATATATTGCTAACTAATACAGTAACGAAAGTAGTAGCTATTTATTACGATCGCCAAACGATCCTCCTCAGAGGCATTTTAGGTAAAAGCAAGCAGGTCAATCTTGGCACGATCGCGGAACGGGTGATGAAAACCCAGAAGCCAGTGTATCTAGTCAAATTAGAGCTTTATCCTGGGCGAGTCGAGTTTGATTATTTGCCTGAAAATACACAGGGCGTAATTGTGCAACCTCTTGGAGAAAAAGGAGTCATGATACTAGGAGCAAATGTCCCCCGTAGCTATACTAAACAAGATGAAAATTGGGTAACAGCGATCGCTGATAAGCTCGCCTATAATCTCGAACAACAGCAGTAATGCAATTACCGTCGAAGACGGTAATTGCATTAGCTAAAAAACTAACCAATTCAAACTATTCACGATTATTATGCTAAACCGCATTCTTGTAACCCTTACCCTGTCATCATTACTCACGGCTGGCTCGGCTTTACCATCACTTAATTTCACTAAAGCGATCGCACAAGAAAGCAGTGAAACAACCCAAAGTAAACCTGACGCATCCGCAACAACCGTAATTTCGCCAGAAAAACGCGCCTTAATTAAGGAGCTACTAGAAATCACGGAATCTGGCAAAAATGCTAATCAAGTTATGGAATCTATGGTTCGCTCAGAATTGCCCAAAATGGTATCGACCATTTTAAAAACTGTTCCTGCTCTCAATAGCGATCGCCCCGAAGTGCAAAAACAATTTAGTGACATTGTGTCGCGGATGGCAATCAAATATCGCGATCGCGTAATTAAACAAATTGATCTCAATCAACTGATCGAGCAAATCTCCTATCCCATCTATGACAAGTATTTTACGGAATCAGAACTGCGCGATATTATTGAATTTTATAAGTCTTCAACGGGCAAAAAAGCCATTAGTGTCCTGCCTCAGATAATGCTCGATTCGATGAGCCGCACCAATGATATCTTGCTGCCAAAAATGTCGCGTATTATGACCCAAATCATTACCGAAGAGCTATTGAATGCCCTGCCCAAGCCAAAATGAGATCTGTTAACTACACTTTGGATGTCTGCACAGATTCAATTTGCCTTTATACTGTAATGCTGATGGCGTTTACTCACTGCCTCATTTGTTTAATCTTTCAATCTATTTCAATCGTTACATTCAGCAAATACGCATGGCAATTTTAGATCGGCAAGGTCGTTTATTTGGCAAACTTAGCATTTTGGATATCGGGGCGATCGCGACCATCCTGATCGTCCTCATCGGCTTACTCATCGTCCCTGGAAACAGTGGCAGTTCGATCGCCCAAATGCTATCTGCTGAAAACAAAACCGTCCAAGTAGATATGAATGTACGCGGTCTCAGTGCTACGAATCCCCAGAACCTGATTCAAATTGGCGATAAAGTCAATATCATCATTCGCAATCAGCCACGCGGTGAAGTCACCATCAAAAAAGTCAGTATCTCCACACCCCAAATTGTTGCCGCCAAGGCAGATGGCTCTCCAGTTGTCTTTGATGATCCTCGCGCTGTGTCCACATCTCAGTCCGACCTAGCGCTTACCCTCGAAGCCACCGCCAGAGTCACTAACGATGGTGTGGTATTTGGCAATGAAAAGGTCAAAGTCGGCACATCAATTGACATCGAAGGTCCTAAATATCTGATTCGTGGTAGTGCTATGGCAGTAAGGTACTAATTTTTTGATTTCACAATTAATTAATAAATTACCGATCATCTGTTACTAATTACCAATCACCAATTACCAATTACCGATAATGCAACCCCCATTTCCTCAAGGTTTTGTTCTTAAAGGTCGCTATGCTATCCGCTCAACAATTGGACAGGGTGGTATGGGGCGTACCTACTTAGCGCAAGACCTAGAGCGCTTTAATGAAACCTGTGTGCTCAAGGAGTTTATTCCTCCCCAAGATTCACTAGAGGTATCGGAAAAAGCAAAAGAATTATTTCGGCGCGAAGCATCGGTACTATACCAAATCCGTCATCCCCAAGTACCAGAGTTTCGCGCTACCTTTGAGTCAGAAGGCAGACTGTTGTTAGTACAAGACTATGTAGAGGGCAAGAATTATCGCAATTTACTCCTCGATCGCTTGAAATCTGGTCAAGCCTTTTCCGAGAATGAAATTTTTGCCTTGATGCAACAGCTTTTACCAGTGCTGAGCTATCTGCATAGTCACAATATTATTCACCGTGATATCTCACCTGAAAACTTGATGTTGCGATCGCAGGATAATTTACCTGTGCTAATTGATTTTGGAGTTGTCCAAGAAACAAATGCTAAGCTCAACTCCCAAATGGGTATCCCCTCATCGACAGTAGCTGGTAAAGCTGGCTATGCACCACCAGAACAGTTACAGTCAGGCAATGCCTATGCGAATAGTGACCTTTATGCCCTTGCCGTAACCTCCATTGTGCTGATGACGGGACGCGAACCATCGGAACTATTTGATAGCATCAATCTGGCTTGGAATTGGCAACAGTACACCAATGTCAATCCTGCCTTTGCAAGAGTGATCAATCAAATGCTGAGCTATAAACCCACCAATCGCTATCGCTCGGCGGATGAGGTAATGCAAGCTCTCCAAATTGCCCAAGCTTCTTTTTCTGGTGCAAAGACCTATGTGGTTGGACGACCCGTGCCCTCTAATGTCGCTGCAACAATTCCCCAACGCACTGTAGTGGCAGGAGCCAATAATCGTAATCCCGCTAATTATAATTATGGAAGCAATGCTCCCAATCGTACTAATGAATCGAATAATGGCAGTGGAATCAATTGGTTTATTGGCATTCTGATCATCTTAGTTGCTGGTCTTGGTTCATGGGCAGTGACTTCCTTCCTTTTTAGCCGCAATCGTCTAACCGTCAATCCGACCGAAACAGCTATTACTTCGCCAAATAATTTAAATAATGCAACAGTAACTAATGTTGTTCTAAATTTAAGACCAACTAGTGAGGGAGTTAGTCAAGATTCAATTCGTGGTCAAATCACAAGTGGGAAAATAGTTAAGGTTCGTTTTGAAGCGAAGAGAGAAGATAATCTAAGTGTATCCTTGACTAACGGTGAAAACCTACAAATGACCATTCAAGATGAGGATCAAAATCCCCTTGATAATAATGCTAAGGATAATACGACAGGATATTGGAAAGGCAGACTGAGAAAGAGTGGTGCTTACTATATTGAAATTAAAACAACTAGTCCAAATGAAACTGGCTACAAATTAGATTTACAGCTAGAAACTCCAACTCCAAAATCACAACCAACAATTCCATCTCAAACCTCTAGTCCAACACCTACGGTAAAACCAACCACTACTACCAGTCCCGTTGAATCCCCAACAATTAGTCCATCTCCTAGTCCTAGATCGACGGAACCACCAAGATCTACTCCTTCCCCTAGTCCTATTGAACCAACAACGCCATCGCCATCACCAATTCCTATTCCGAATGAGCCTGCTCCTGAGCCATTCAAGCCAACTACACCCCCAAAAAATCCCAATACCTTTTAATCCACTGTTCTAGTTAATGCAAACCATAGAAATTAAATTCCAAAAGCTACATCCTGATGCACAGATCCCTAGCTATGCCCATATTGGCGATGCAGGAGCCGATGTTTATTCGGTTGCAGAAGTTACTTTACAGCCAAGCGATCGCGCAGCTATTCCCACTGGCTTGGCAGTAGATATTCCCCTTGGTTATGAGATTCAAGTACGCCCTAAAAGTGGATTAGCATTGAAACATGGTATTACCGTTCTTAATTCCCCAGGTACAGTTGATGCGGGATATCGTGGTGAAATCCAAGTAATTGTGATTAATCTCGGAAAAGAAGTCTATACCTTTGCGAAAGGACAAAAGATCGCTCAGTTAGTTCTGAAACCTGTAATTCAAGCTAAATATATAGAAGGAGAACTAGGAACTAGCGATCGCGGTGTTGGTGGTTTCGGTAGTACAGGACTCACCTAAATTCTCCATTGTGTATGATGAGAACGATAGAATCTCTACTTGTTACCATTGATAAGTGCAAAAAAGATTTGCGCTTAATTAAAACCCAGAAATATTTTTGAAAGCGGCGCGAAGCGCCGCTTTCAAAAATATTTCTGTACTCCTCAAAGCCGCAATAGGCTGTAAATAGCGAAAAATGGTAAGAATCGCTTAGCGATTCTTACCATTTTTCGCATTCGTCGAACTGACGTTAAAATAGGCATAGCTCAAATCTTGAAAAACCCTATGCCCGTACCCGTAGAACAGTTACTTACCCCTGAAATCCTCAAACCTGCCCGTTATTTGGGCAATGAGTTTGGTGCAGTGCATAAACCTTGGGATGAGGCAATCGTGCGTTGGTCGCTCACCTATCCTGAAATCTATGAGGTGGGTGCGTCAAACTTGGGACATATCATCCTTTACAGCATTATTAATTCCAAAGATGGACAGCTATGCGATCGCGCCTATTTACCAGCACCCGATCTATCAGCAAAACTCCGCGAAACTAAGACGGAGCTATTTGCGGTTGAGTCCAAGCGATCGCTACGGGAATTTGACATTTTAGGCTTTAGCCTTAGCTATGAGCTAGGCGCAACTAATGTGCTGGAAATGTTTGACCTTGCTCAAATTCCGATGACATGGCGAGAGCGCAGTGAGTTAAGTATTGAGGAATGTCCCTTAATCTTTGCAGGAGGACAGACCGCGACTTCTAATCCTGAACCCTATGCTGATTTCTTTGATTTCTTTGCCCTCGGTGATGGTGAAGAATTATTACCAGAAATTGGGGAAGTGGTGAAGGCGGCGAAGTTAGCGGGCAAAACTCGCCGCGAAACTCTGCTTGATTTAGCGAATGAGATTGATGGGGTTTATGTTCCTGAATTCTATGATATGGATGAAAGAACGGGAGCAATTAAACCTAATCGGAGTGATGTGTCGCCGCGCATTTTGCGCCGTGTGGCTACCCCAAGCCCTGAGCATAGCATCGGTTTAGTTCCCTTAATTGAGACTGTTCACGATCGCCTTGTGATTGAAATTAGAAGGGGCTGTACTCGTGGCTGTCGCTTTTGTCAACCAGGGATGCTTACGCGCCCAGCCCGTGACGTTGATCCAGAGAAGGTGGTCGATACGATTGAGAGAGCGATTCGGGAAACTGGCTATAACGAATTTTCGTTACTTTCCCTTTCTTGTTCCGATTACTTGGCTTTGCCATCGGTGGGAGTGCAAATTAAGAATCGATTTAAAGATGAACATGTTACTTTATCGCTTCCTAGCCAAAGGGTCGATCGCTTTGATGAGAATATCGCCCATATGCTCCGTAGTGGTGATGGTCGGCAGCAGGGGCTAACCTTTGCGCCAGAGGCAGGGACACAGCGCTTGCGGGATGTAATTAACAAGGGCTTGACCGATGAGGAATTGCTACAGGGCATTAAAACTGCCTATGTTGAAGGTTGGGATAAGGTCAAGCTCTATTTCATGATTGGCTTACCGACAGAAACCGATGAAGATGTGATTGGTATCGTTAATACGGTGGAATGGCTGCAACAGGAATGTTCGCAGAAGGGAAGAAAGAAAATCTCCTTTAATTTGACTATTTCCAATTTCACACCTAAGCCACATACGCCTTTCCAATGGCACACTGTTTCTAGTGGCGAATTTGTGCGGAAGCAGCAGCTACTTCGCAAGGAATTCCGTCGCTTGAGTGGCGTAAAGGTCAACTATACCGAAGTTCGCATTAGTGCGATGGAGGATTTTGTTGGACGGGGCGATCGCCGTTTGGGTAAAGTCCTCTATCGTGCTTGGCAACTGGGTGCAGGCATGGACTCATGGTTTGAGAATAGCGATAAAGCCTTTGGGGCATGGACACAGGCGATCGCGGAGGCGGATCTGGTGTGGGATGCGCCATCGTTAAAAATTCCCGATCCTTTGCCTTGGGATCATATTGATACGGGCATCGATAAACAATGGCTGATTGAAGATTGGGAAAGAGCGATCGCTGCTAAGGTAATTCCCGATTGTTCCTTTGGCGGTTGCTCAGAGTGCGGTGTCTGTGGTCCCGAATTTGGGCATAATGAGGTAATCCCGCCACCAGAAGTGCCGCCAATTTCCCTAGAGAAACCCAAAGTGCCACCTAGAGTACAGCGTATTCGCCTAAAGTTTGGAAAACTGGGCGATATGAGTTTGATTTCCCATTTAGATTTACAACGCTTCTTCCAACGTGCGGCGCGCCGTGCGGCTCTGCCCATTGCTTATACCGAAGGCTTTAATCCATTACCACGGATTTCCATTGCTAAAGCTCTGCCTTTAGGTCAAACCAGCAGTGCCGAGTTTGTTGATTTTGAACTGACGCAAGTAATTCCTATTGAGGAATTTCAAAAACGCTTCAAAGCAGAACTAGATAATGACTTGCCAATCTATGCCATTGAAGAAGTTCCCGTGCACTCTCCTTCCCTAGATTCTATTCTTGATGTGGCAGAATATACGCTCACCTGTGCCTTTATTACTCCTAAAGAACGCAATGCTGCGGATATTATGGATTTACTCGAAGGTGCAAGTTATTGTGTACTAGCGGCTACGTCCATTCAAATGCCGAAGGTATCGAAATCTGGTCGTAATCAAATGCTGGAATTACGCGATCGCCTTTTCACGATTAATGTAATCAACCCAGATCCCAATCTGCCCACAATTCACTTTATGGGAAGCTGCAAGCCCGATAGCAATCTCAAGCCTGAGTATGTGGTCTATATGATGAATAAATATCTCCCTGAAGATGACGAGATTAAATTAGTCACAGTCCATCGTGAATCAATGCGATAACTAAGCAGTTTAGTCTCAAACCAGAAATGGGAAGCTTTGTGAAACAAAGCTTCCCATTTCTGGTGATGTTGATTGTTTGAACAAAGAGGGAAGAAGCGCTAAGCGCTTCTTCCCTCTTTGTTTAGGTGGTATATTCTGCGTTGATTTTGACGTAATCGTAGCTGAGGTCACAGCCCCATGCCGTGCCACTGCCATCACCATCGCCCACACCGACATTGATAATCACGGTGTCATTTTTGAGATAGTCGCTGGCAGCTGCGCGATCATAATCCTGTGGTGTGCCATTCTGCATCATCACAAAATCACCGAGTTGAATATTCAACACATCTTGATTAAAGTTCACATCTGCACGTCCTGCTGCTGCGGCAATTCTGCCCCAGTTAGGATCATTACCAAAGACAGCAGATTTTACCAATGAAGAGCCGACAATGGTTTTGGCAATTTTACGAGCATCCTCGGTGCTAGATGCTCCTGAAACATTGACCTCGATCATACAGGTTGCACCTTCCCCATCACGAGCGATCGCCTTAGCAAGACTCATACATACTTCTTGCAACATCGCTTGTAACTGTTTCGCCGCAGGAGAATTTTCGTCATCAATAGTTACACCTGACTGTCCATTGCTGAGAGCTAGCACCATGTCATTGGTACTGGTATCACCATCGACAGTTACTTGGTTAAAACTAGCATCGATTGAGCTTGATAACATCTTTTGCCAGAGCTTGGGTTCAACACCCGCATCACAGGTAACGAATCCGAGCATCGTTGCCATATTGGGGTGAATCATGCCCGAACCTTTACAGATGCCGCCAATTCTCACGGGCTTACCATCAATTACGGTTTCCAAGGCAATACTTTTCGGCACAGTATCAGTAGTCATGATTGCTTTCGATGCAGCCTCACCACCATCGGGTGAAATCATCGGCGCAATTTTGGCAATGCCTGCACGCATTTTGTCCATTAGCAGTTGTTTGCCAATGACACCCGTTGACGCAACCAAAACACCATCTTCGATATTTAAAGCTTTTTGGACGAGTTCCGCACATTCCACAGCATTGCGCCAACCTTCTGCACCTGTACTGGCATTCGCTTGACCCGCATTGCAGAGAATTGCGCTGACCTTACCACCCTTGGCTAAGACTTCACGGTTAAAGTCCACGCAGGCAGCCCGAACACAGGATTTGGTAAATACTCCTGCAGCGATCGCAGGTACATCAGATGCAATCAGCGTTAAGTCAGGTGCACCTGATGGTTTCAATCCTGCAGTTATTCCTGTGGCTTTATAGCCCTTGGCGGCAGTCACGCCGCCCGCAATTACTTGCCAATCTGCCATGATTTTTAAAATTTCCTCTGGATATTTTTGGATATTTTAGAAAGGTAACTGAGCAGCTTGAGTTACATTTTCTTGAACTTGCTGCCATTCTTGTCTTATTTCTTGATCAATTTCTTCTTGATGCTCAAAATAGTATCTCATTGCTGCATGGGCTTCGGCTAGGCTTAAGTATTGGTTTCAACGAGCTAATTTGCCATAGTCTAACAGTCTTATAGCTGCCGCCAAGTGTATCAGGACATAAAACCCAAGAATAGGAAGGCGGCGCTTCGCGCCGCCTTCCTATTCTTGGGTTTTGCTTTTGTCCTAACACAAGTGACCGCAGCTATATATAGCTTAATAGCTTATCACTGAGACTAATTTTGATGCTTCACCTTGCACTAGCGCCGACTAATCGGTTGAAATATGATCGCATCTCAATTAATCAGTTAAATTTTGCATTTTTACCCAACCTTATATAGCAATGTAAGGTTGGCTTAGGACAAAGCAAAAACCAAATAAGTGAAGGTGGAACGAAGTGCCACCTTCACTTATTTAGGGTTTATGTCCTAATCAACCTTTAAATTTCCATATATCCCATTTGGGCAGAGATGCAGAAGGCTGCCAAGACGGAAAATACTGTTTCAAGTCTTCTAATAGAAGGTTTACGCCGTTCTCATGGGCTGTTTGCACTAAATGAGCAATTGGTGAAATACCTTTCCATGTAATGTTACTAGCACCTTCTGGTGCAGTAGTGGCAGAATCTAGAATCGAACCATGCCTATAATTTTCGGTAGTCCTAAAAAGGAAAGGATTTAAATAGGTAAGTATGGGCGGCGCTTCGCGCCGCCCATACTTACCTATTTAGCACTACCTAATTTTCTATATCAGGGATATTGAGAATTTCTTCAATGCGCTTTTGAGAGATACAGCGCTTTGCACTTAATTAAAACCCAGAAATATTTTTGAAAGCAACGCGAAGCGCTGCTTTCAAAAATATTTCTATACTACTCAAAGCGTCAATAGGCTGTATCCATTGTTTCTGCTGATTGAACTGATTTTTGTTTTTGTCCCATTCAAATTGCATTGAGAGCTAAAAACACAAAATATATATACATTTTGTGTTTTTAGCATTAAATAAGATTTCCCGAATGATTAAGAAAAGCTCAAAATGCAGAGATGATCACACAAAGGTTTTTCAGGAAATTGTGCTAATTTAATTTTCAGTCAAGTTAGGCGGCATACCGAGACATTTTATGACTGATGTATTCATTTCTTACTCACGCAAAGACAAGGAATTTGTCAGTAATTTATACGCAGCATTTGAACGTAGCAAAAAAAATATTTGGGTGGATTGGAATAACATTCCGCTCACATCTGACTGGTGGGCAGAGATTGAGAAAGGAATTGAGTCGGCTGATACTTTTTTATTTGTGATTAGCCCAGATTCCATTGCTTCTGAGATATGCACCAAGGAAGTACTCCATGCGGTGCAAAATAATAAGCGGTTGTTTCCAATCTTGAGACGGGATGCGACTAACTTCGAGGTGGGGAATGTTGCCCATGACAAGATCAAGCAACATAATTGGTTGATGTTTCGGGAGCAGGATGATTTTGAGACAGCGTTTAAAAAGCTAACCGAGACGATCGCTCTGGATTTAGATCATTTGCATAGTCATACAAGACTATTAGTGAGAGCGATCGAGTGGGCGGATGGGCGATCGGATAGTCTGTTGTTGCGCGGGGATGATCTAGCGAATGCAGAAGAGTGGTTGGCGGACAGTGAGGGTAAAGATCCGCACCCAACGGAACTTCAGGTGACCTATATCAAGAACAGCCGTGATGCTCAGGATGCAAGCGATCGCGCGATCGCTATTTTAAAAGATGCACAAAGGAAAGCGAAAAATCTAGTTAAGTTTGGTTCTTTCTTTTTAGTGGGGACTTTGTTGGTTGCGGGAGTAGGAGCATGGATATCTGTTGATGTTTCTAATCGAAAAATTGCTTTAGCGAATATGACTTTAAAAACTGTTCAAGCAAAAGTGGCTTTGTTGGATGGTGACGGAATGAAGTTTATGTTATTGACTGTAGATACTGGTAATACGCTAAAGCAAAGTGTAGATCGATCGCAAGAGTGGCAGGGACTGCAAAAAGATGTGCTCGCGATCTTGCAACAGGCAAATTACCTCGTCCCCAAGCAAAATATCTTGCAAGGACATACTGGAGAAGTCAGAAGTGCGAATTTCAGCGCGGACGGTAGCAAAATCCTCACCGCATCCTCTGACAAAACGGCGCGGGTGTGGGATGTGAAAGGGAATCTTATTGCCGAACTAAAAGGGCATACTGGTGTCGTCAGGAATGCGAATTTCAGTGCAGACAGTAGCAAAATTGTCACTGCCTCCTATGACAAAACAGCGCGGGTGTGGGATGTGAAAGGGAATCTTATTGCCGAACTAAAAGGGCATACTGGAGAAGTCAGAAATGCGAATTTCAGTACAGACAATAGCAAAATTGTCACCGCATCCTCTGACAAAACGGCACGGGTGTGGGATTTACAAGGAAATCTAATTGCCGAACTAAAAGGGCATACTGGTGTCGTCAGGAATGCGACTTTCAGTGCGGATGGTAGCAAAATCGTCACTGCTTCATGGGACAAAACGGCGCGGGTGTGGGATCTGCAAGGCAATCTAATTGCCGAGCTAAAAGGACATACTGGAGAAGTCAATAGTGCAAATTTCAGTACAGACAATAGCAAAATCGTCACCGCTTCCTATGACAAAACAGCGCGGGTGTGGGATTTGCAAGGAAATCTTATTGCCGAACTCAATGGGCATACTGATCGCGTCAATAGTGCGGATTTCAGTACAGACGGTAGCAGACTCGTCACTGCTTCATGGGACAAAACATCACGGGTGTGGGATTTGCAAGGCAATCTAATTGCCGAACTCAATGGGCATACAGGTGTGATCTATAGTGCGAATTTCAATGCGGATAATAGCAAAATCGTCACCGCATCTTCTGACAAAACGGCAAGGCTGTGGGATTTACAAGGGAATCTTATTGTTGAACTCAAAGGTCATACTGGTTGGGTTAATGGCGCAAATTTCAGTGCGGACGGTAACAAAATTGTCACTACCTCCACTGACAAAATGGCGCGGGTGTGGGATGTACAAGAGAATCTAACCGCACTCAAAGGGCATACTGGTGAAGTAAAGAGTGCAAATTTCAGTGCGGATGGCAGCAAAATCGTCACCGCTTCATGGGACAAAATGGCACGGGTGTGGGATTTACAAGGGAATCTTATTGCCGAACTCAAAGGGCATACTGACGGTGTCAATAGTGCGAATTTCAGTACAGATGGTAGCAAAATTGTCACCGCCTCCTCTGATAATACGGCGCGGGTGTGGGATGTGAATGGGAAGACTGTTGCCGAACTAAAAGGGCATACTGGTGTAGTCAGGAATGCAAATTTCAATAAGGACGGTAGCAAAATCCTCACCGCTTCTTCCGACAAAACAGCAAGGCTGTGGGATGTGAATGGAAAGCTTATTGCCGAACTCAAAGGACATACTGGTGAAGTCATCAGTGCGAATTTCAGTGCAGACGGGACTAAAATTATCACCGCCTCCACTGACAACACAGCGCGGCTGTTGGATGTGGATGGCAAGCTTATTGCCGAACTCAAAGGACATACTGGTGAAATTAGAAGTGCAAATTTCAGTGCGGACGGTAGCAAAATCCTCACCGCCTCCTCCGACAAAACAGCAAGGCTGTGGGATGTGAATGGGAATCTGATTGCCGAGTTAAAAGGACATACTGGTGAAATTATTATGGCAAGTTTCAGTGCGGATGGTAGCAAAATTGTTACTGCGTCCTCTAACGGCAAGCCGAGAGTATGGAATGCAAACGGGAATCAAATTGCCGAATTAAAAGGACATACTGGCTTGGTCTACAGTGCGAATTTCAGCGCGGACGGTAGCAAAATCCTCACCGCATCCTCTGACAACACGGCGCGGGTGTGGGATGTGAACGGAAATCAAATTACTGAACTAAAAGGACATACAGGTGTGGTCTATAGTGCGAATTTCAGTCCAGACAGTAGCAAAATCCTCACTGCTTCCTCTGACAACACGGCGCGGGTGTGGCAAGCGAACTATGAGAGTGAGTTCGATCGCCTGTCCAACCGACTCTGCGAGAAGATCTACGACTATCTCTCTACTAATACCAGTGTCAGCAATGAGCAGAGACAAATGTGTGGCATTGCGCCAAGGAAAAAGTAGAAAACTCAAAACGCAAAGACAATCACAGACAGTTTTTCAGAGAATCATGACAATCTAAATCTCAGTAAACTTAGGCAGTTTAGGGATACATTTTATGACTGACGCATTCCGTGCTCGCGCAAGGATAAGGAATTCGTCAGTACTTTATATGCAGCATTTGAACGTAGCCCAAAAAATATTGGGTAAGACGCTGACGGAGAGGATCGCGCTGGATTTGGAGCATTTACATAGTCATACAAGTCTATTGGTGAGGGCGATCGAATGGGGGAATGGGCAATCGGATAGTCTGTTGTTGCGCGGGGATGATCTGGCGAATGCGATTCTTGAGGATGCGGTGAAGGAGTCAGAGAAAAAGATGGCATTGCGAATCAAGATTGGTTCAGGAATCTTGGCGGGGACGCTTTTGTTGTCTGTGGGTGCGGGTGTAAAAGCGGCACTGGCGGTAAAGAATGCAACCGATGATATTAATGCCTATGTAAGAATTTTGATATGGTCTTTGAGAGAGGTTTTGCGACGCAAAACCTCTCTCAAAGACCAAAAGTAAAACCCTTGCTTAGCAAGGGTTTTACTTTTGGTCTTTGAAAATTTGCCAGCTTAACCCGAACTGACGTTATATTATCCATTCTCGAAACAGACATGAACCTTTAGGGTGGTCTTCCACAACCCATTGAGGATTGCCATATAAAACGACAATTCGTAAATTCTAATTTTTCGGGAACTAATTATCAATTCAACAAGTCTATTGTGTCTGGGGTGTCTAGAGGCAATCAGCAGGCTTAAATATACAAGGGAGATATGTTATGAAATATTACAAAAAAACTGTCGCATTACTATGCGCTCTGGCGTTGGGTAGCAGCGTTTTAGTTCCTGCGATGGCAGAAGCTAAAAAGCCTAAGCCTAGCAAGGTTAAACCAGTTGAAAGTACTGAAGTGACTACCACTAAGACAACGACAACTACGACTACAAGCACTTCTCAGACAACTACTTTCACTACTTCTCAAACCACACAAATCGTTGAAATTATTCGGGGGACGAGTTCATCTAGTTATTTAATTACTGACAGTCTGCGTGACCAAATTTATGCTCAGCAGGCTTCTTTACCCCCAGGCATTCGGAAAAATCTTTTACGGGGCAAGGGTTTACCCCCAGGAATCGCTAAGAAGGTAAAACTTCCCATAGAAGTATGTAACTACGTCAATTTACCAGCGAATACCAATATTGTTGTTGTCGGCTCTAATATAGTTTTGGTGAATTCAGTTACAAATATAGTTCTTGATATTGTTTTCAATATTTTGTAACTTTAAACCTAACGCGAGTTCAAGTAAAACTAAGGTATAAAAGTTTTGTGTAACAAGACTTTTATACCTTAGTTTGTAAAAAGGAGAGGTACACCGTACCTCTCCTTTGAGTTTTATTCCATATCATCAAGCTTAATACGAGGATCGACGGCTTTAAGTAGTAAATCACCGATCAGATTTCCTACCACTAACATCAACGTACCGAGCATCAGCCCCGCCATAACCAAATTTGTATCCTTTTCTTGAGTTGCTTGCAGGAGCAATTTCCCTAACCCCGGCCAACTGAAAAAGAACTCAGTGATAAATGCGCCACCTAGTAATCCACCAAACTCAAAGCCTAACAGAGTAATCAAAGGGTTGATCGCATTACGCAGAGCATGAACATAAATGACTTTATTTTCAGGTAAACCCTTGGCGCGGGCAGTTTTGATATAGTCTTGGCGCAATACATCGAGCAAGCTACCGCGCATGATCCTCTGCAACCCTGCAAAGCTAACAATGGTAAGTGTCAAAGTTGGTAAGACCATGTGATGGGCAATGTCTAAGAACTTACCTAAAGGTGAAAGATCAGCAAAATTGATACTGGTCATGCCACCCACAGGAAACCAGCCTGTGTTTTGCGCCATCATCAGTAATAAAATCGCTAAAACAAAACTGGGAAATCCCTGTGTGGCATAGCTGATGATTTGAATTATGCGATCGCTCCATGTATTTTGCTTAACAGCGCTATAGATACCGAGAGGAATTGCTAATAGCCATGTGGTAAACAATGAAGCAAGAGACATCAGTAGCGTATTACCTGCTCGTTCCACAATTAGTGGTGTGACAGGAGCTAAGCCTTGACAACGAACGCCCAGATTGCCTTTCAGAGTATTTTGCAACCATAAAAAGTATTGATCAAAATCACTTTTATCGTAATTTAGTTGCTTCTCCAATAGCTCAATCGTCTTTTTTGGGGTACTAGGGTTGTTCCGCAATTCTGAGAAACAATTACCTGGGGATTTGGTAATTGCAAAAAAACTAAGAATCGATACTCCCAAAATAACGACCACTGCTTGCCCCAAGCGCTTGATGACAAAGCCTGTCGTATCATTGAAAATAAAACGCCAGAAAGATCGATTTCCTCTATTTGCCGTTGTCATAGCTTGAAACTGCTAACTAATCACTTTTGTTCATCTCCAGTCATATTACATTGCGTTGCGCTGAATTAAAAACTAGAGAGATTTTGAGATTGCGTCTTCGCCGCAATCTCAAAATATTACAAGCTTCAATAGTTGAATATTATGAAAATTGTTATAAGTATTTTTATCAAAGCATTTATTCTGAGTTGGATATTTGCAGATGGTGTATTTTCCCAAACTCTAAAATTACCATCAAACTTGATTCCTTTTAACTCTAGCGAAGGAGAAAAGCTTTTAATTAATAGTCAGTTTAGGCATGACTATTTTCCCCTAAGTATTCATTTTGTTACCCAAAAAAATCAAGCATATTGTGGTGTAGCTAGTATGGTAATGGTGCTCAATGCTCTAAATATTATTGCGCCTAAGACTCCTGAATATCTAAGTTTTCACATGTTTACTCAAGAAAACTTTTTTAATAGTGAGCGCACCCGTAATGTTTCATCTGCTAGCGCTATTTCTAGGCGAGGAATGAATTTAGAGAAGTTAGCTCAATTACTAGAAAGCTATGATGTCAAAGTCAGGATCTATCATGCTGCTGATATTGATATATCGCAATTTCGGCAATTAGTTGCTGATAATTTAAAACAACCCAATAATTTTGTGCTCGTCAACTATTTACGAAAATCGATTGGGCAGGAGACAGGAGGGCATATCTCACCGATCGCTGCTTATGATCAATCAACTGATCGCTTTTTAATCCTTGATGTTTCACGTTACAAATATCCGCCTGTATGGGTCAAGGCTCAAGAGTTATGGCAGGCGATCGCTACTGTTGATCTTGATGGAGGTAAGACGCGCGGTTTTGTCTTAATCAGTCGATAATTTTATAGTGCCAGCTCTCATAAGTCTTTAACAAATGCGTGCCAAGATCGATAACGAGGTTCTATTTATTCACCGTGACGATGTGCCGAAATATAACAAACAAGGCTCAATTGTCCGCAATAGTTACTTCTGGGCATTGCGATCGATCGCAGGTAGGTCAAACTCTCGCTACGATTGGGAATTTGAATCAGAAATATGGATTGCTTTACAACGTATGTTGCTCTCTTTTGGTGAATCAGGTTATTTACCGACCCGTGAAACCCTATTGGAATTTGATGCAGAAACTGAGGAAATCCCTCAAACTTTACGACTAATCTCTACAAGAATAGATTAAAGCAACTACCTCGCTGCAAACGGCGAGGTAGTTGCTTTAATCTCAGTAATCGATAAATATTCAAAGTATAGCCATAGCCAGTTATGTTATGACCAAAATAAAACCCAAAAGAGAGTTGCAGCGCTTCGCGCTGCAACTCTCTTTTGGGTTTTATAACTTGGCTATGTCTATAAAAGGCGATGTAAAGCTTCACCTTTTACTTTGAGCTTAATTCTAAAGAGCGATCCCGAATTGTGTAACAAATTGTTAAACTAACTTATAAGCTAAGTCTAAAAGTGAGCCTACAAAAGTCCTATGTCCGCAACTAAATCAGACTTTGAGTTAGATCGTTATGATATTCAGGCGATCGCTAATTACTACCGTAACCAACCTCTTCAGGTCTGGTGGCGCTGTGTAGTGATTTTTGTGCCACTAATTTGGTTGTTTCTCAGATTGCGCCTCAATGCTAAAGCATCAGCAGAAAAATTAAAAAATTTGGCGATCGAATCGCGTCAACTTGTAACTCGACTGGGACCTGCCTTCATCAAGATTGGTCAAGCCCTGTCAACACGACCAGATATCGTACCGCCGATATTCATGGATGAGCTTGCCGAGCTACAAGACCAGTTGCCAGCATTTGACAATGACATTGCCTTCCAATTTATCCGTGAGGCTCTAGGGGCTGATCCGTCAGAAGTCTACGCAGAAATATCCGAGAACCCGATCGCAGCAGCATCACTAGGGCAAGTTTACAAGGGGAGATTGAAAACAGGCGAACTTGTAGCTATCAAGGTTCAGCGTCCTGATATTGCCGCAGGTATTGCTCTTGATATGTATATTCTCAGAGGCATTGCCACATGGATGAAGAAGACTTTCAAATTTGTGCGGAGTAACTTAGCTGGAATTCTTGATGAGTTTGCAAGTCGCATTTTTGAGGAAATGGACTACACCTTTGAGGGACATAATGCCGAAAAATTTGCTAAATATTATGGCGAATTAGAAGGAATTTATGTACCGAAAATCTATTGGCAGTATACCGCTAAGCGAGTGCTGACTATGGAATGGATTGAAGGGATTAAGTTAACTAATGTCCAAAAAGTCAAAGAGGCTGGCTTTGATAGTCGCCACATCATTGAAATCGGTGTGCAGTGCTCTCTAAGACAGTTACTTGATTATGGCTATTTTCACGCTGATCCCCATCCGGGAAATCTGTTGGTAATGGAAGATGGCAGGCTCGCCTACTTAGATTTCGGGATGATGAGCGAAGTTTCGGCGGAACAGAGATTTGGGCTTATCGAAGCGATCGTGCATTTAGTAAATCGTGATTTCGCATCTCTTTCTAAAGACTATGTGCGACTTGGCTTCTTAACCGATGATATTGATTTTAGTGCGATCGTGCCTGCTTTATCGGAAGTGTTTAATCCGCCTGAAGGTCAGAGCTTAACGCAAATGGATTTTAAAGACATGACCGATCAACTTTCGCAGATCATGTATGACTATCCCTTTCAAGTTCCTGCCTACTATGCTCTAATTATCCGATCGCTAGTTACGCTCGAAGGTATTGCTTTTAGCGTTGACCGTAACTTTAAGGTACTAGCCGTCGCCTATCCCTATGTTGCAAACCGATTATTGAATGACCCAGCCCCAGAGTTACGGATGGCGCTTAAAGACTTGCTATTCCGTGATGGTGAATTCCGTTGGAATCGCCTCGAAAATCTCTTAAGTAATGCTCAAACTAATCCTGACTATAATTTGAATGGAACTCTCGATAAAGGCATCGATTTCCTTCTGTCTGATCGTAGTGAGTTCATGCATGATCGCATTATTGATGAAATTGTTAAAGGTATTGAAGTTGAAGCCAGTAAGCGCTTACCTGAGAGACTACGCACTTCTTTGATTGGCGATATTGTGGTTGATCCTCAAGTTAAGCAGGAAATCACTAAGACGGAAGCACCATCAAGTTTAGGATATATCGCAAGACTGTGGTCAATCCTGCAAAAAGACAAGCCAATTACCCCTAATGAGATTTTGCCCTTAGCGACTCGCATCCTCAGTAAACCTCAGACTCTGAGCCTTGGTCGTGATGTAGTATCTAAGTTAGCTCAGCGATCGCTAGTAAGGACAATTCGTGGAGTTTTACTACGAGATGAGAAAAAGTATCAGGATGATAAGCAGGACACTCTAGTTGCTACTAATAGTTCTCAAGGCGAGGAAAGGGAATTAGTTGGATCTGGTTTAAGGCGATCGGTTAATGGACGCAGTTGGTAATTTGAGCGTTAATTTATAGCTCAAATCTCTAATCATTAACTGCTTGGTTCTATCAAATTTAGGTGACGATAGCTATAATATTTGTATATAGTGCTTTTCAAACAAGTGATCTCCAGAGGATTATGTCACTGCTTTCGGTGGGGACATAATCCTCTACTCCACTAAATTGGTATACGCTATAATTGCTGTAAACTATAACCATAGTTTTTGGGGCTGTGGCTCAGTTGGATAGAGCAAGCGCCTCCTAAGCGCTAGGTCATCGGTTCGATCCCGATCAGTCCCGTTAGTTGATATATATACATTACAAGCCAAGACTACAAGGAGATTGTGGGTAGTGCTAAATAGGTAAGGATGGGCGGTGCTTGAGACTGTCAAGTAAAATGTGTAAAGTCTAGAAGCTAGAAGTGGAGACGATCCTCTTCGAGGATAGCAAAGCGATTAAGGGCAGGTTTCCAATCGCGAATGGGCATTGTCCATTTCTTAGAAATATTCCGCATGGCAAGATAAACCAGTTTGAAAGCAGCCTCATCAGTTCGACAAGCTCACTGACCACATCGGGGAAAATCTGTTGAGATTTAATCACCTTCCGCAAACTGCTATTCATCGACTCAATTGCATTGGTGGTATAAATCGCTCGACGAATTTCAGGAGGGAAAGCAAAGAAGGGCATAATGTTAGCCCAATGACTGCGCCAAGACTTGGAGATCGACGGATATTGCTTGTCCCATTTTTCAGCAAACAACTCAAGGTTAAACTCAGCCATCGACACCATACATTTCCTGCAACTGGGACTGGATATCCCTGACACTCATGCCTCTCGCATACAAGGCAATAATCTTTTCATCTAGTCCTGACAAGCGGCTTTGTCCTTTCTTTACCATCTGCGGTTCTAACTCCCCTTGGCGATCTCGAGGAATGGCTATCTCCGCTACGCCAAAGTCACCTCGGACTTTTTTCTGGCTATAGCCGTTACGACTGTTGCTTTGTCCTTCTAGTCTGGATTCATGCTTCTTGTACCCTAGATGAGTGGATAATTCTGCTTCCAATGCTCTTTCCACCAACGCGGTCGTCAGTTGCTTCAGGATTCCTCCTTATCCGAATAAGTCGGGTGGTGTTTTGCACTCTTCTAGCAATTCATCTAGCAGTTCTTTGCGAATGTTCATCGGTTTTGGTGTTGGTATTAGGTGTAAATTATCTCTCCCTATATCTTCCAGACTTTACACATTTCACTTTACACTCCCCTCAAACAATTGACGGGTATTCAGTCTTGCCAGTGCCGCAAATCTAGAATTCAGCGTAATCATATTGCTTATGCCATACTTGTTTGACATCATCTTAAACGTTTAGCTTTTCAAGCTGGTAATACCATCTACAAACTTAAATCTGGGCTTTTGTCTGATTATTTAAGATCCCAACTTAAGTGTCCTTCTATTCCTATGATTCTTGCGTAAGTTCTATATATTTTTTTTAGTTACCATGATGTGATTAGCATTTATAGTGACCATGCTGATGTTATCTACCAAACTTACTTGAAATTGCTATGGTTAATTCTGTTTCTGAGCAATTACCTGATCATTCCAGCCAAATCATTATAGTTCGTCCTGACAGTGAAACCGCCACTCTGCAAAAGCTGCCCTATTTTGTTGGTCTAAGTACAGGACAAAAAGTTGCAAAAGTAGGCAGGAAGGGGTTTTATAAAAGAT